>ERZ1036438.178-NODE-178-length-36774-cov-7.027043_pt1 | contig 36774 bp, 31 predicted proteins | sample MGYA00514224_ERZ1036438 | MGnify/ENA primary metagenome ERZ1036438 (study PRJEB33795, sample SAMN09464924) | human gut metagenome | host: Homo sapiens | place: USA: Stanford, California | collected 2016-07 | study: EMG produced TPA metagenomics assembly of the...
TACTGGCCAAGGGATTTTAAGTCCCTCGTGTCTACCAATTCCACCATTGCGGCAATCAGCCAAAACCGCCTATAACTACCAGGTTTGTCCACTGAAAAAGTTTTCATGTTGCACCAACCTGACTACAGCAGCCTGAACAAATATTAAAATGAGCGGCAAACGAGACTCGAACTCGCGACCCCAACCTTGGCAAGGTTGTGCTCTACCAACTGAGCTATTGCCGCATTTTTATAGAGTGCAAAGGTAGTACATAATCTTTATATCCACAAAAAATTTTTATTTTTTTATTGATTTAGTTTGATAAAGTAAGGTGCTGGCAGTCACTTTGCTCCAATTCAACGACAAGGTTGCAGCCCACTCATACAATCTAACTGTGAACTACGATGTCTAAGGAAATAAGAAATTGACCATGTCTGATTATATAAAATATGTACAATATTTTTGAAAGAAAACGCCCCTAAAACGGCCTTCAAAAACTTTCAATCTAGAAAAAATTAATAGGCAAACGGGATACAAACAAGGCGTTGATTGAGAAGAAAATGTCAACTTTCAACCCAACAGCAAGGAGATGATGCGGCTAAAGACATCCTTTCGGCGGTCAATAGGGTTGCCATTAGGGTGCAAAAGCATAGCTATTGGTGACCAAAAGCAATGCTTTTACCCATAAACGGTCTGGAAATTAAAGCAACAGCAGTGACGGATAAGCGTAACTTTCTGTATGACAAAGGAATAGAAAAACTGCTTATTTTGGGCGAATTTGAGACAAGAAGCGGGGTTGGTGATTGGCAAGCCAAGCATGAGCGCATTCGTTGTCAAAATAATTCATTACGCCAGATTTTCTTCGTGCCACTGGTTTGATTCTTACAGCCATGATGACAGCGGCTGCAGGGAATGGCATGAAAATTCACGTTCTCAAACAAGTATTTTTTACTTCCACGTTTGTCTGTATCAACAGAATTATATATTTTTGCAGACAAGGCCGACTTTATAAGTCGGACAAGCCGTGAAAGTGCTTGCATCTACAGTCCTGTAACGGTAGCAAAACCATGAATGGGCTGTGGTAATGGCGTGTGACTTTCTGTATACTATGATATTGCTATTACAACCATAAATATCACTTAACATGAAAAAGTATTTAGTGCTGGCATTGTTGTCATTGACAACGCTATTCACCCAAGCACAGATTGTAGACCCCATACAATCATCCGCACAACTCAAAACGGGCAAAACTGCTGAAGGCGAAATTGTCTTCAACCTTGATATTGAACAGGGATGGCACGTCTATTCCGTGAACCTTGGCAGCAGTGGGCCTATCGAGGCCTCTTTCCATGTCAACAAAATGGACGGCGTAGAGAAAGTGGGCGGCCTGGTGGCGCGCGGCAACGAAATCTCGAAGATGGACAACCTGTTTGGCATGAAGCTGCGCTTTTTTGAGCATAAGGCGCAGTTTGTCCAGAAAGTAAGGTTCACCAAACCCAATTATACCATTGATGCTTATTTGGAATATGGCGCCTGCAACGACCAAACGTGCATGCCACCGCAAGAAGTAGCCTTCAAGAAAGCCGGGAAATCGCCGGCCGTTGAGGCAGCAACAACACCGCAGGAACCGACTGAAAAAGAGGCGAAAGATGAGGATTCGCCTTCATCCCTCAACCCAGACTCCATGCAGACCGCGGCGACGGACACGCTTCTTCCCGCACCGGTGGATACCAACCAGGTGGCTGTCAGCACCGATTTATGGCAGCCTGTCATCCAAGAATTGCAACAACAGGATGGCCGTAGCGAGCAGAACGGTTCACTGTGGTTTCTGTTCCTGATGGGGTTTGCCGGCGGATTGCTGGCGCTGTTCACGCCCTGCGTATGGCCCATCATCCCCATGACGGTAAGTTTCTTCCTCAAACGCACCAAGGACAAGGCCAAGGGCATGCGCGATGCCATTACTTACGGATTGGCCATCATCGTGATATTCCTGTCGCTGGGACTGCTTGTGACGGCTTTTACTGATCCACACAAGCTCAACGAACTGGCAACCAGTGCGGTTTTCAACATCTTCTTCTTCCTGCTGCTGGTGGTATTTGCACTCTCTTTCTTCGGATGGTTCGAGCTGCGGCTGCCCGAGTCATGGGGAAACAAGATGGACAGCAAGGCCTCTTCCACCACCGGATTACTTTCTATCTTCCTGATGGCCTTCACACTGGTGCTGGTATCTTTCTCTTGTACCGCTCCCATCGTTGGTTTCTTGCTGGTACAAGCCGCCACGTCGGGCAACTGGGTGGGCCCTGCCATCGGGATGTTTGGTTTCGCCTTGGCACTGGCTCTGCCGTTCACACTCTTCGCTCTGTTCCCTTCTTGGCTGAAGCAAGCACCCAAATCGGGTTCTTGGATGAACACCATCAAGGTGGTATTGGGCTTTATCGAACTGGCCTTCGCCTTAAAGTTCCTCTCCGTAGCCGACCTGGCATACGGCTGGCACATCCTCGATCGTGAGGTGTTCTTGTCGCTGTGGATTGTCATCTTCGGCATGTTGGGACTTTATCTCATCGGGCACCTCAAATTCCAAAGCGACATGGTGGGCGGCGAGAGCAAACCCATGCCGGTGGTATGCATCATGCTGGGCATGGTTTCGCTGGCTTTCACGGTGTACATGGTGCCTGGTCTTTGGGGCGCACCCGTCAAGGCCGTGAGTGCTTTCGCACCCCCAATCAGCACACAAGACTTCAACCTGAACAACAAAGAGGTTCACGCCGCCTATACTAATTACGAAGAAGGAATGGCTGCCGCCAAAGCTCAGGGCAAGCCTGCTTTCATCGATTTCACGGGCTTTGGTTGCGTCAACTGCCGAAAGATGGAAGCGGCTGTGTGGACTGATCCATCGGTTGCGGAGGTATTGACAAAAGATTATGTGCTCATCTCCTTGTTCGTGGACGACAAAACGCTGTTGAAAGAACCGGTGGAAGTAATGGACAACGGCAAAAAGCGCACACTTCGCACCGTTGGCGACAAGTGGAGTTACCTGCAAAGTAGTAAGTTTGGCGCCAACACGCAGCCCTTCTATGTACCATTGGACAATGCAGGAAAACCGCTGACTGGCTCATACAGCTATAAAGAAGACGTGCCAGCCTACCTCGACTTCTTGAAGAAAGGACTGGAGGCTTATCGCAATCGCGACTGACCTTGCACGCCCTTGCCACACAATACAGATTGTGCTGCGTGGCAAGGCAGCCTGCTTTGCACGGGTAAAGCAATCTTACATACAAACAAACAACGATATAAAAACCATTTGAATCTACAAAACCATGCTTGAAGAACATATCCGAAAACAAATCATACAGCTCATCCACCAGGAAGTAGTGCCTGCCGTAGGATGCACAGAGCCCATGGCCGTGGCACTATGTACAGCTAAAGCAACGGAGTTGTTGGGCTGTCGGCCCGAGAAAATAACCGCCCTACTGAGTGCTAACATCCTGAAAAACGCCATGGGTGTGGGCATTCCAGGTACAGGAATGATAGGACTACCCATTGCCATAGCGCTGGGCAGCATTGTAGGAAAGAGTGAATATCAGTTGGAAGTAATCAAGGATCTCACGCCTCAGACGCTGGAAGAAGCGAAGAAATACATAGAGGAAAAACGCATAAACATCCAACTCAAACAGGGAATTACCGAGAAACTGTACATTGAGGTGACATGCCAGGCAAACGATCAAACGGCAAAAGCCATCATCGCAGGGGCGCATACCAACTTTGTACACCTATGCAAAAACGGGGAAATCCTGCTCGACAAAGGCCTGAAGAAGCAAGATGAACCAGAGGAGAACGGCATACAGCTTTCGTTCCGGATGGTCTACGACTTCGCCACCACCACCCCCATCGACGAAATCGGGTTCATGCTGAAAACAAAAGAGTATAACATGAATGCTGCCAATCAGTCGCTGAAGGGCAACTACGGACACTGCTTGGGCAAGACAATGGATCGCCCATTGAGCCGAGGGATATTTGGTAACAGCATCTACTCGCACATCATCGCCAAGACAGCATTGGCCTGCGACGCTCGAATGGGTGGGGCCATGATACCGGTGATGAGCAATAGCGGGTCGGGAAATCAAGGTATCTGCGCCACAAACCCTGTGGTGGTGTATGCCATGGAAAACGAGAATACGGAAGAAGAGCTTATTCGCGCACTGACACTTAGTCATCTGTCGGCCATTTACATCAAGCAGAGCCTGGGCAAACTGTCGGCTCTGTGCGGCTGTGTGGTGGCCAGCATCGGCTCAAGCTGCGGCATCACCTACCTCATGGGCGGCGACTATGCGCACATCTGTCATGCCATCAAGAACATGATTGCCAACCTTACCGGCATGATTTGCGACGGAGCCAAGCCCAGTTGCTCACTGAAAATCAGTTCAGGTGTCAGCACTGCGGTGCTTTCGGCCTTGCTATCGATGGAAAACAAGCATGTAACGTCGGCAGAAGGCATCATTGACGAGGACGTGGATCGCTCGATACGCAACCTCACCAGCATTGGCAAAGACGCCATGGGCACGACCGATGAGATGGTTCTAAGTATCATGACCAGCAAACAACGGTGCTAAGTATCGTTCTCAAACCTGCGTCTTTCCCCCATAAAGTCCATGGATATTCAACGCTGGCGATAGCATCAATGCCGGCTATCGTCATGAGTATGTCCTCGCTTTGCTGCTATTGGAAGCAACAAAGAATAAGACATGCACGATTAAGAAGGTTACACAAGGCTTTTTAAGTCCTGTCCCGTCTTCGCCTTATTTCATCAGTTCAACGGCTTTGAGAACAATATCATTGGTCTCATTGATAATCTGGAAATACTCGTTCATGTCCCACAAATCGCGTGCAACCAATGCCTTTAGTTGGTTTTTCACAGCGGGTAAGGTCGTTTGTAATTCCTCCTTATCCTTCGGTTTGACCTTTTCTTTCTCTCCAGAGTGAATCACTGCATCCACCAACTGCTGCGGAACATCAAACTCACGCACAAACTTTGCGAAGGTAGGATATTGTTTTTGCAGTTGTTTACGGTGTTGATCAACATACTTAAGGTTCTCTGTGATGATGATTCCCTTGGCTGCCAACTGCCGATGATACGGTGTGAATTTGGTCGTGTCGAGTGGAACAAAGTAATCAGGCATGATGCCTCCGCCGCCATATACCGTGCGTTTGAGGCGCAAGGTCTTATACTTCAGCGAGTCAGCGAAATGAATACTGTCGGCACTATACAGCTCCCCATGCTTGAAACGAGTGTCCAATTCTCGGGCATAGCTTTCGTTATCACCCTTGGTATATGGTTTTTGAATACAACGTCCCGATGGAGTATAGTAGTGAGCGATGGTGAGTCGCATCATACTTCCATCAGGAAAATCGATTGGACGCTGCACCAAACCCTTCCCAAACGAACGCCGTCCAACCACCTGTCCTCTGTCTTGATCCTGAATGGCACCTGTGACAATCTCGGCAGCGGATGCTGAAAACTCATTCACCAGCACCATCACCTTGCCCGAAAGCAAACTACCGTTACCGTGTGCCGTATATTCTATACGCTCTGCGCGCCGTCCTTTGGTATAAACTATCAAGTCGTTGCGCTGCAAAAACTCATTGGCTATCTTCACCGCAGCTTGCAAATAGCCGCCTCCGTTGTCCTGCAAATCCAAGACAAGGTCACGCATTCCCCGCTTTTTCAGTGCAGTGATACAGGCCATAAACTCATCATAAGTGGTCGCACCAAAGCTCCCTATGCGCACATAGCCTAATTGGGGACGGAGCATGTAACTGGCATCAACGGTTTTAACAGGTATCTTATCGCGCACTACGGTAAAGTAAAGCCGCTCCCCAATGCCCTTACGAAGGATGCCCAACTTTACTTTTGTTCCTTTCTTTCCACGCAACCGCCGCATAATCTCTTCGCGTGCCATCTTGACACCCGCAATGCTACTGTCGTTAACGCTCACGATTCGGTCACCAGCCATGATGCCCACCTTCTCCGACGGACCATTGGTAATGGTCTGAATGACCATGAGTGTGTCTTGCATCATGTTGAATTGAATGCCAATACCTTCAAAAGATCCCTGCAAAGATTCAGTCATGGCCTTGGTTTCTTTCGCCGTTGTATAAGAAGAGTGTGGGTCTAGCTTCTCCAACATACCACGAATGGCGTCTTCAACCAGTTTGTCTTCGTTCACCGTATCAACATAAAGATTGTTGATGGCCATCTCCGCAATTTGCAACTTGCGAAGAGGTGAATCTTTCCCAAAATTGATATTGATTTGAGCGGATACTGAATAAACTATCAATAGTGCCCAACATGAAGCAACGAGTCGTCTCATTTGTCTGATTTTATATAAAAGAATTGTTCGCCCCAAAGACATCGAATCTCCGTCTAAATGACAAAGATTGTCAGTCAATTGGTTTGAGTTCGTCTTCCGGAAGGTCTTCCTCGACCACCAGATTATCGATGATAAAGTTTTGTCGTTCCATGGTATTCTTGCCCATGTAATACTCCAAAAGCTTTTGTACTTGGTCGTTTTTGTGCAGCGTCACCTGTTCCAGTCGCATGTCAGGCCCGATGAAATGGACGAATTCGTCAGGAGATATCTCTCCCAATCCTTTGAATCGGGTGATTTCAGGTTCGGGTCCAAGGTCCTTAATCGCTTCTTGTCGCTCTTCATCACTATAACAATAGCGAGTGATGAAATCGCTCCTTCGCTCTTTTTTGTCACGACAGGCATCCGCATCTGCTATCACTTGCTTATTTTTAATCTTCGTTCTGCGGTTACGCACACGGAAAAGAGGCGTCTGCAACACATACACATGCCCTTTCTTGATAAGCTCGGGGAAGAACTGTAGAAAGAAAGTGATAATCAACAGACGGATGTGCATGCCATCAACATCGGCATCTGTGGCAACAATCACCTTGTTGTAGCGCAGCGTGTCCAAGCCATCTTCTATGTCGAGAGCCGCCTGCAAGAGGTTGAACTCCTCGTTTTCGTACACCACTTTCTTGGTCAATCCATACGAATTGAGTGGTTTTCCCCGCAACGAGAACACCGCTTGTGTGTTCACATCCCTGCTCTTGGTGATGCTGCCGCTGGCCGAATCGCCCTCGGTTATAAAGATACAACTCTCCTCCTTGCGGTCATTTTTCTCATCACTGAAATGAATTCGGCAGTCACGCAACTTCTTATTGTGCAGGTTGGCCTTCTTGGCACGCTCTCTGGCGAGCTTCGTTACCCCCGCCATAGCTTTGCGTTCGTGCTCGCTGGCCTTGATTTTAGCCTCCAGCACGTCCGCACAATCTTCCTTGTGGATGTGCAGGTAGTTGTCCACTTCACGCTTGATGAAATCGCCCACGTACTTGTTGATGGTCTCACCGCCTGGTGCCATAAGCGTCGACCCCAGTTTAATCTTGGTCTGACTCTCGAAAACAGGCTCTTCCACGTTGATGGCTACGGCCGCCACAAGGCCGTTTCGAATATCGGTGTACTCGTAATTTTTGTCGTAAAACTCTTTGATAGTCTTGGCGATATGCTCCTTGAAAGCACTCTGATGCGTGCCTCCCTGCGTGGTATGTTGCCCGTTGACAAACGAGTGGTATTCTTCTCCGTACTGATTGGTATGCGTGAAAGCAATCTCGATGTCATCGCCAACCACATGAACAATAGGGTACAATCCGTCCGTTGTCATGTTGTCGTTGAGCAAATCTTCCAACCCGTTACGGCTTTTGATACGCCGTCCATTGTACATAATGGTGAGTCCGGCATTCAGATAGGTATAGTTGCGCAGCATGGTTTCCACGATATCATCGTGGAACGAGTAGTTCTTGAACAGCGTGTTGTCGGGTTCAAAATACACATAGGTACCCGTTTCATCCTTCGTTTTTTCGGTCTGATCGGTCTTAATCTCACCTTTTTCAAACGTGATGGAACGAACTTTTCCTTCTCTGTACGACTTCACCTCGAAATGTGCACTCAAAGCATTCACGGCTTTGAGACCTACACCGTTCAATCCTACACTCTTCTTAAACGCCTTCGAGTCGTATTTTCCTCCCGTATTCAGCATGCTCACGGCCTCTACCAGTTTGCCTTGCGGAATACCACGACCGTAGTCGCGCACGCTGACGCGCAGGTTGTCTTCCACGTCAATCTCAATTCGGTCGCCCGACTTCATCTTAAACTCGTCGATGGAATTGTCAATCACTTCCTTCAACAGCACATAGATGCCATCCTCTGGTAAGTTACCATCGCCCAATCGGCCGATGTACATGCCCGGACGGGTACGCACATGCTCCATATCCGACAGGTGCCGGATGTTGTCGTCTGTATAAGAAACGGTTTCTTCTGCCCCAACCGGAGCAGAAGCGGTATTGTTATGATTCGTCGATTGTAATTCTTGCTTGTTTTTATCAGTCATCGGTTTTTTGGTTGTTATTCGTTTTCAGCAGTTCCGTTGGGGATGGTTTCTACCAAATCAGCACACCCTACATACCATCGTCACGCACGAAAGAGCGTTTAAACCCCCAAAAAGAATCTACTTACCCGATACGACTGTGGGCAAGAATTAAATCTTCTTCTTGAAACAGCTGCGACGCTTATGATTCGTAGGCTTCAGCGGTCCCCATTGACTTTGCACGCCCTCATTGGTTTCCAGCTCCACTTGACTCTCGGCCCAAGTGAATCCATACTTGTTAAACACAGGTATCAAGTCGGTAAACAACAAGGCATTGGCACCCTTAGAGCGATACTCGGGCAGCACACCCATCAACAGCAAGTCGCCCCCGCCGCCTGTCTTTTGAAATTTGATGGCCCGCAACAGATGCCACCACCCCCAGGGGAGCAAGCGGCCTCTACGGCATTTTTGCAAGGCATACGACAGGGATGGAATTGAAATGCCCACGCCAATGAGCTTCCTGTCCTTATTCCAATCCTCAATGAGCGTAATCATGTTCAAATCGGCGAAGCGAAGATACATGTTCACATAGTGATCAATCTGTTTCTCACTGAGTTCAGAATAGCCATAAAGGTCTTTGTACGTCTCGTTGATGATGTCAAAAACCTTTCGTCCATAATCGGTCTTTTTTACTTCCCTTCGAGTCAGTTTCTTGATGTGCAGGTTGTAACGCGATTCTACAACCTCGGCTATCTTCGCATATTTCTCAGGAATTTCCTTAGGAACGTCAAAGAAATATTCCACATAGTTCTGGTCAACTTCCCATCCGCCCAACTTCTCTATATGCTGTGGGTAGTAAGGATAATTGTAAATGGTGATCATCGTACTGAGCTTATCAAAGCCCCACGTGAGCATTCCTTCAGGATCCATGTCGGTGAAACCCAATGGGCCCACCATCTCGGTCATGCCTTTTGAGCGGCCATAGGCAGCCACTTCATCAAACAAGGCGCGAGATACGTCCAGGTCATCTACGAAGTCAATCCAGCCAAAACGCACGATCTTCGTTTTCCATTTTTCATTGGCTCGATGGTTAATGATGGCTGCTACGCGCCCTACTACTTTACCTTGTTTGTACGCAATATAATATTCTGCCTCACAAAACTCAAATGCAGCGTTCTTATCTTTACGCAAGGTGTTCATATCGTCCATGAAAAGATTCGGAACATCGTATGGGTTTCCCTCATAAAGGTCGTAATGAAAGTCAACGAACGTTCTCAAATCGCGCAGCGACTCGACCTTCTTAATTTGTACAGATGGCATTCTTTTTAATAAGATTGTATGCAATATAGGCTTGCAAAGTTACGCTTATTTGGCCTATTTTCAAAATAAAACGGCTACATTTTTTTAACGCTCGCGGGGTGTGAGCATGACAGTGAGAATCACGCCCCTGCTGAAGAGCATTTCAATAGCAATGAGTTTGGCATCCAAAGTCATTGAGTTTGGCACCCAAAGTCATTGAGTTTACTGGGCAATAGCATTGAGTTTGGAAGACAAGCGTTTATGAGTATTCTACCAAATAGCGAGAACACAGTCTAAACACCTGTTTATCAATGACATACATCACTATAACAGTGATTTCTAACAAGCTCATCATCCAACGGCGCGCACATATCAAACAGGAGATTGTTATCCGTCTTACGCATGAACCGATGATGAATATATTGCCGTTTACTTGCTGCAAATCAACAGAACATGCCGCCCATCTGCCTGCGTGGTGGCGAAAATATACACCGCTCCCCCATCCTTCAGCTTGAGCCGTTTGCGCAACTCGGCCACGGAAAGAGGAAAGTTGCGGGTGGTGATGTTGGCCTGGCGCACGTCGCGAAGCACCGACTTCAGCTCTTTCTTGTTCATCGACGAGAGGGTTTGGATGCGGAACTTCCGCCCAGGAAACGCCGAGAGGTCACGGTCAGAGATAAAGAGATGCGAGTTGGGTGCTATCTTCCGAACGCCCATTTGGGCACTCAAGGCCGAGAAACAACCAGCCTTCATGATTGACGCATGGGGCTCGTAGAGGTACTGTCCCGGCCGCATTTCTTCCGGACTGACGTAAGGAGGCGGTACGTCAGACGGCTCATCGGTCGAACAAACAAAAGCCTGGTCGTCGTTTACGCAATGGAGGGTGAGCGGCTTATACCGTTGCTTGCTCAAGACGAAGAGCAGTTCTTTGCACTCGTTTCTCACCGACAGCACATGTATCTCGCACACCTTCACCTCCTCTGTCTCGAGTTGAGCCACAGCTTGGTGCCAGTCGAGCATCGGAGAGAGCTTCACCATGACAAAAAGACTCTTATCCGTGAGCTGTTCTTTCAGGCTCAATAAATCAGGTGTACAATCGCTGATGGCCACCGTTTTGCCGCCCTGTCGGTCACGACGGGCAGGATCCAGGTAGATTATTGTGGCGTGATTCATCCGCTGAAGATAGTCCACACCGTCGGCACACACCACCTCTGCCTGCCGCAGGCCTAACAAGGAGAAATTGTGTTGAGCCATCTCGCACAAAGCTTGTTGCCGTTCTACGTAGATACAACGCTCGAATTGACGGGCCATAAAGGAGAAATCAACTCCAAAACCGCCCGTCAAATCGACCAGAGATGGCCCTATTTCATGAGGCAGATGGGCTTTCTTCGGGTCTTCTGACCATGATTCTTGACCGAAATCTGCACAGAGCCGCGCGGCCAACTGCGCCTTGTAGCGCGCCGTTTGCTCGGAAGAGCATTGCTCCATAGACAGGTGGGGCGGGTACAACAGCGCGTCTATGGCTGCCCAGGACGGCAGTTTTTGTCGGGCAGTCTGTCGCCCCGCAATCTGTTGCAAGGCCAAAGGCATGTTCACACCTGGGTGTTGACCTCCCTTGAGGGCCAGCTGTCGCACGTCATCATCGGCGTGTTGGCGAATGAATGCTGCGGTAACTTCGTTCATCATACCCATCTCTTCATCGAAAATAAAATAAAAAAAGTAGCCAGCGGGCTACTTGATTACCTGATAATAACGCTTTGCCTGTGCCCGTGAGCGGAAGTTAAAATGCCACCATTCGGTACGCAAGGGCTTGAAACCAGCGTAGGTCATCACGTCACGAAGCAGCTGACGGTTCTTGCGAGCCTGCGCACTGATGCGCTTCTGCGCCACCAGTTGGGCCTCGTTGTCAATGTGAGCCGCAGCGCCCATATAGTCTATTTTGGTGCCCATGTCAAGGGTGTCGCCCTTCAGGTTGCACAGCGTGAGGTCGACAGCCAGCCCATAGTTGTGCAAACCACCGCCGCGTGCGGGATTGGACACATAGAAATATTTGGAGGTATGCTTCACTTTGTCCCACATTTTTTGCTGAATGGACATGGGACGGGCAGCGTCATAAATCTTCAATCGAAGGTCAGGACGCAACTCCTTGAGCCGCTTTTGCGCCTTAACCAGCGCCTGAGCTGCGCGCGGATGGAGGTATGCTTCGCGCAAATCGTCGTACAACACGCCGCCGGTGAAGTTGTCTGCGCGGGCGTACATCAAAGATACCTGGATGGTTTTGTCGAGCTGTTGCACGTTGACATAGCCCCGACGCTCGAGCGACTGTGCTGTTTTACTAAGTTTTTGCTTGTCTTGAGCCACCGCAAAAGTGGTGGTCAAGACAAGCAATAAGATGATTTTTCGCATGCTTTGAGTGGATGTTCTGTTAACGAGGAGATGGATTATTTCCTTCCATCAGCCCCATTATCGCGTCAAATCGATGGCCAATACGGGCTCGTTGGTGGTGATGTAATCCACCCCAGCCTTATTCATTTCTTCAATACCAGCCTTATCACTGACGGTCCACACGTTGACTGTCATGCCCAGATCGTGCGCCTCTTTGATCCATTCGGGGTGCTTGCGCAGAGCACCGATATGGTAATCAATGCCTGTGATGCCTTCCTGATGGAGCTGAGCCGGCGTCTTGTTGCCCGAAAGATAAGCCACTTTCGCCTGCTTGTCCAGTCGTACCAATTCCAAACATACGTCATGACTGAATGCGATGTATTCTACTTGATCCTGAATTCCATATTTTTTCACGGCATTCACCGTAGCTTGGACAGCGCGTTTGTTGGCTTCAAGCGTTGAATGGGTCTTGATTTCAATGATGAGTTTGGTCTTGCTTTTGGTCTTTTTCATCATCTTCAGCAAGTCCTTCAGCTGTGGCATCTTCTCCCCATTCTTAAGTGTTAGGTTCTTACAATCCTTATAAGAAGCTTTTTCAAGCACCACGCCATTGAAATCAGCATCATGATTCACCATGAGTTTTCCATCGGTAGTGATCCATACATCTATTTCAGAGCCATAGATATTCAAATCGAGTGCCTTCTGGAGCGATGTCCTTGAGTTTTGAGCCGAGCCTGGTGTGGTCCAGTAACCACGGTGAGCAATGACTTTTGAACCTGCAAACATGCTGACTGTTGCAAAAGCAACAAGGGCTAGTGTACAAAATAATTTTTTCATAATGGTATGCGTATTGATTGTTTATGATTTACGTATGTATCTGCAAAGATAAGAAGTTGGCGTGACACAACCAAACCAAAACACAAGTAAACAGGGCGAGAAAGCGCAAAGTTTGTACTATTTTAACTGATAGAGTAGGCCCAATCTCACTTCGTATGTACGAGCAGTAGCATCGTTTCGATAGGTATAGTGGGTATCACGATGATAATAAGCGCCCGACAAATGAAGGCCCCATTGTCGCCAAACTGGGATTTTGAGCATGGGACGCAACATCCATACGGATGATTGGTTGCGCTCGCCTTGTGCGCTGAAGGTTTCGTATGGCGTGTCAGCTGGCACATCTTCGTAGCCACGCCAACTGTACATTCTAAAAAAGCGGGCATCCAGAGAGAAAGAAAAGCGGTGACCTACCGAGAATTGCGTGCGTGACAGGGCGGTGAAGCCGCTGCCCATGTTGTAGGATTTGTGAAAGGGATTGTCGGTATAATCGCTCCAAAGTCCGCCTAACAACATACCATTGAGGAAGAAAGATTGATCAAATTTCAGGTTTTGATGGATGGAAGGAACCCTACAAAGCCACCCCACTCCGATGCTGGCTGCTTCGGAAAGCTGGTAAGGGGGCAAGCCTCCGTTGCGCCCATTGGTATGTTCGTAGTTGAAATGTTGATAAACACCGAAGCGCGACTGCATGCCCCGGTGCTTCATCATAGGAGCTGCAGCCAACTGTCCGATGATGTTGATGTGGTTCACGGCATGTTGTTGATGCCCCACAACCACACCCGCATCGAGGGTAAAGTAATCGAAAGGCTTGTTCTCATCATTGAAAACGTCGCCATAGCGGACCGACAAATCCAAATAAGGTGTATGAAACCGCATCGTGGAAGCATCGTGGCCCGATACATATCTGTCGCCAACAGACATCGCCATGCGTACAGGTATTCGCTCGTCATCATGATAAGCTACTTTTTGAGGACGTATCTTCCAAGCTTCACCTGTGAATATGCGGTTCAATGCGCGGATGGGATTGATAGCTGCTCCCAATAGTTCTTGGGCAACACGCCGCCACCCTCGCTGGTCATCGTGGTACACGAGGTTGGACAAACGATAGGTGCTCTCGCCGATAGCCAACCCACCTATGCCGGTAGAAATGGCGTCATTGATGGATGGGAGTTCGTTTTCACCGGCAATTTCCCACATCAAATCACCAGCCAGGGTATAAGGTATCGACTCCCAGAAGTTCATACCATTACTGCGAGCAGCATTAAAGAATAGATTGCCATGATAGGGATGGTACCATAAATTGGTGTGAAACACATCCCCATCCCAAAACCATTGATTGAGCCGAACGTTGCGTTTGAGTGTTTTACTGGTTACCTTGGCGAAGTCAGCATCTAATATAAAATAGTCAACGGCCAAGAGGGTAGCGTTAATCCCCACCACTTCAGCGGCTGCCCGCCATGGATATTTGGGGGGATTGGCTGATTGTTTGTCCATCAGTGAGTCAACATGGAACACATAGGACGATTGATTTAACAAGGAATCAGGTAGCACTACGCTGTCAACCAATGCGCTTGAATTGCTCTGTAGATAGCAGGTCTGCGCTTTACTTTCTATCGAAAATAAAGTAACAAGAACACCCATGCCAACCCAGCACTTGGTTTTAGCCAAACAATCAATAACAGATAAGTAATTCAAGTATACCGAACATCTTAAGTATGGTTCAACACCAACGATCCTATTACTACCCAACAAAAAAGCCTACCTGTCACTGAAACGATGTCTGAAAGGCACGATTCCCAGTGACACATAGGCTGTTGATGGTTCTATAAACAGAACTGAGAGCAACCAGTTGCTACTTTATTTTACGGTAATAAGGAAGTAATTTTTCTTTCCACGCTGCACCAAAAGGTACTTACCGTCTATCAAATCTTCTGCCGTAATGACCTGATCAAAGGACGAAAGCTTCTCTTTGTTGAGCGAAACACCGCCACCTTTCACCAGTTTCCGCATCTCACCTTTGCTTGGGAACATCTCCATTCCCTCCTGATTGAAGAGGTCTACGGCCGTAGAACCCAACAGATCCTTGCCAATTTCGTATTGTGGAACTCCATTGAAGACATCGAGGAAGGTAGCCTCATCGAGCTTTCGAAGGCTCTCTTTGGTGGCTTTTCCGAACAAAATATTGCTGGCTTCAATGGCCATGTCCAAGTCTTCCTGCGAATGAACCATCACCGTTACCTCCTCAGCCAAACGCTTTTGAAGAACACGGCGGCCGGGATCTTGCTGATGTTCGGCCACTAGTGATTCGATGGTCTCACGTTCCAAGGAGGTAAATATCTTGATGTATTTCTCCGCATCATCATCACTAACGTTCAACCAGAATTGATAGAACGCATACGGTGTTGTGCGGTTTCTGTCCAACCAGATGTTACCGTTCTCCGTTTTGCCGAACTTTTTCCCGTCGGCCTTCGTGATCAAGGGGCACGTCAGACAGTAAGCATTCTCCTCAGCACCCAGTGTTCGACGAATCAACTCAGTGCCCGTCGTCATGTTTCCCCACTGGTCGTTACCGCCAAGTTGCAGTTTGATGCCATGCTTCTGATAGAGATGAAGGAAATCATAGCCCTGCAACAGCTGGTAAGTGAACTCGGTAAACGACAAACCATCGCTGGCTTCACCGTTCAAACGCTTCTTCACACTGTCTTTGGCCATCATATAGTTCACGGTAATGTGCTTGCCTACCTCGCGTGCAAAGTCAAGGAAAGTGAAGTCTTTCATCCAATCATAGTTGTTCACCAGTTCGGCTTTGTTGGGTGTGTCACCATCAAAGTCGAGGAATTTGGACACCTGTTGCTTGATAGCCTCTTGATTATGGTACAAGGTATCAGCGTCCAAAAGGTTGCGTTCCAAGCTCTTTCCTGACGGATCACCAATCATTCCCGTCGCTCCACCCAGCAACAAATAGGGCTTGTGCCCACATCTTTGCAGATGACGGAGCATCATGATGCCACACAAGTGGCCGATATGCAAGGAGTCGGCCGTTGGGTCAGTGCCCAAATAAGCCGACACGATTTCTTTTTCAAGTAGTTCTTCGGTGCCTGGCATCATTTGTGCTAACATGCCACGCCATTTCAGTTCTTCAACAAAGTTCTTTGTCATCGAATCAAATTTATATTTTTCGTTTGTATTATGAAGCTGGGGCCTCTACTCAAAGAGAAACTTACGGTACCGGATCATATCCACTACCACCCCACGGATTACATCTTAAGATGCGCCATACAGCCAATACCAGCCCCTTGAACGGGCCATGCTTGATGATGGCCTGACGTGCATATTCCGAGCATGTCGGTGTGAATCGGCAAGATGGGGGCGTGTAAGGCGTGATGAATTTCTGATAGAACAAGATGGGAGCCAGCAAGATTCCTTGGAGAATCCGCATCAAACCATGACTTATAGACTTGAGAACATTCACAGTTTATCAGCTACTCGTTTTAATAAGACCTGCATACTTCGCTCCACGGTGTCCGTATCATGAAGCTCATCAGACATCCAGATAAAGCCCAATAACAGCTGACGATTGGGAGAATCTGCCATAGATGACACCACAATCTCTTTGTTCAGCCGGTATGCCTCACGCACTTGACGCTTCACGCGGTTGCGTTTAACGGCTCGCTTGAAGTGCCTTTTCGACACACTCACCATCATCTTGACGGGCGCTTCATGTTGTAAATCGCCATCAGGTTGATCGGTCAGCAAATAAACAACCCTTAAAGGAAACACCGAAAAGGATTTGCTTTTGCCTCCGGTGAAGAGCTTTTCCAGCAGTGTTCTACCGCATATCCGCTCCCTCTTACTGAGTTTAAAAGGCCTAACGGTCGGCAATTTACTTTTTATTTTTTATGTTTTTTCAGATAAGCCTTCAAGGCTCCCGTCATCGAAGGATTGTCTGCATCGGGTGCTTGCAAGTCCAATCGGAACCCTTCTGCCGTAACTGCCTTGCATGTGGCAGGCCCAAAGGCACCAATCTTAATGTCACCTTGTTCAAAATGAGGCAGGTTTTGTTGCAATGTCTTCACGCCCGTAGGACTGAAGAAGATAATCATGTCGTAATCAAACGTCTTCACTTCCTCTTCTGTCATGTCATTGCTCACCGTTCGGTACATCACACATTCGGTATGTTTGAGTTTCTTTGCGTCCAGCAGGTTCTTGAGATCATCGTTGTGAACACTACTCATCGGAACGAGATACTTCTCGGTTTTATGCTTGACCATCAACGGAACCAGGTCGGCAATCTTGCCACTCGTTCCAAAAAACACCTTGCGCTTGCGATACTGTACATATTTCTGGATGTACAGCGCAATGGTTTCAAGTACACAGAAGTACTTCATGTCTTCCGGTATGGTGATGCGCATCTCCTTGGCCAGCGTGAAAAAATGGTCTATCGCATGGCGAGAAGTGAACACAATAGCTGAATAATCGAGAATGTTAATGCGTTGCTTACGAAATTCTTTTGCAGAGAGTCCCTCCACTTTGAAGAATGGTCGGAACACACACTTCACACCATATTCCTTCTCAATATCATAATATGGCGACTTCTCACTTGTTGGTTGGGGCTGTGATACCAAGATTTTTTTGACCATCAGTGTCCTAAAAATTTACTTTAAAATGATTGTTTGCCAATCCAAAAACGCCCCACAAGGCGAGCATTGGAATGATTTCAAGTGCACAAAAGTACAAAATTATTTGCAGAAAAGACCCCGTTTGACGGAAAAAGATGGCATACGACTTATAGAGCGTAAGCAATTTAATCAGCACGATGACAATAATTGCATAAATAACAGCACTTTTCATCGAGACATCGAAATATGACAATAACATGACGATGGGAAATAATGCCACGCCTTCCATCGACACCAAGAACAACCGAGCCTTCATCCATTGTCCGTTTTTTTTCCTATCAAAGAACACCCAGTTGGTGAATGTATAGACCAAGGTCTTCGCCATGAAATACAAAACGAGGGCTGCGGTGTAAATACCCATCATCTGATAGTATTCCAGCACAAAGATATCGGTGACGTAGGTGCGTGAATAGAAAAAGAACAAGAGGGCCAACAGCAGGCACGTTTGAAAGACAAAAAAGAACTGGAACCGTATTTCTTCGCCCGTTTCAGTGACCTCTGTCGTCCGTCCGCGCGGCTGATAAAAGAAGGTCTTAACCTGCTTTTCCAAGAACCGCTTAGACTTTGAAAAGGCGAGCATGGCCAGGATAAAGCATCCGAGCAGCACACCTGTAATCAAGTCGTCACCCGACACCGTGTACGGAACAGGGTCGCCGACCACGCCCACGCGCCCTCCATCGAGTTCAGGATGGAACATCGAGTCTTTTGAAAAGAACGACTCCTTGTAATATTGCGGCAGACTGACATCGCGAAAGCTCTTCCCTACCGGATGACCCGGCAAGTGAAGGGTGTCCGGCATCTGGCTCCAACTGATTTTGCTGGGCTTGATATGGGCCTGAATGGCCGAGTCTTGTTGTGCTGGAGTGGCATCTTTGGGCAACCACTTCAGCACCTGTGCCGGCGTAAGCTGCTTGGGCTGTCGCACCATTGAGGACCCAGTATGCGCAGTATCGGCAACGATTGACTGTGAAAGAGAGTCGGTCTGCAACATTTACTATTTAATACCAAAGGCTTGTTTGATGCGCTCCACGTCGTCCAGCTTCTCCCAAGTAAACAGTTCTACCTGCATGACTTTCGTCTCATGATAACGACTTTCAAACGTTTTTTCTTTCACTTCGTACTGTCGTCCCATGTGTCCGTAAGCCGCTGTCTCGAAATAAATGGGGTTGCGAAGACCGAATTTCTTCTCAATGGCTTTCGGTCTAAGATCGTACATCTCACCTATCTTCTGGGCAATCTCGCCATCTGTCATCCCAACTTTGCCTCGTCCGTACGTATTTACATAGATGTTGATGGGCTTAGCCTCACCAATGGCATAACTAATTTGCACCAATACCTCGTCTGACACGCCTGCCGCCACCAGGTTTTTAGCAATATATCGAGAAGCGTATGCTGCCGATCGGTCCACCTTGCTGGGGTCTTTGCCCGAGAAAGCTCCACCACCGTGGGCACCTTTCCCACCGTATGTATCTACAATAATCTTCCTTCCGGTGAGTCCGGTGTCGCCATGAGGTCCGCCAATGACAAACTTTCCCGTAGGATTCACATAATATAAGATGTCATCATTAAACAATGCGCGCGTCTTGTCGTCACACGCTGCCTTGACACGGGGTATGAGAATGTTGATCACGTCGGCCTTAATTTTGGCCAACATGCGGTCGTCGTCGCTGTCAAACTCATCGTGCTGCGTACTCACCACAATGGTGTGGATGCGACGGGGCGTGTGGTCGTCGTTGTATTCAATGGTGACTTGGCTCTTCGAGTCGGGGCGAAGATAGGTCATTTCCTTGCCTTCCTTGCGGATATCGGCCAGCACACGCATGATGAGGTGAGCCAAATCAAGCGATACCGGCATGTAGTTTTCTGTTTCGTTGATGGCATAACCAAACATCATACCTTGGTCTCCGGCGCCCTGTTCGTCTTCATTCGCCCGATTCACCCCACGGTCAATGTCCTCACTCTGTTCGTGAATGGCCGACATGATGCCACACGAATCGCCGTCAAACTGATATTCCGACTTGGTGTAACCTATCTTCTTGATGGTTTTGCGCGCAATGGTTTGCAAGTCAACGTATTCTTTCGAGCGAACCTCTCCCATGATCACAACCTGTCCGGTGGTCACAAAGGTCTCGATAGCGCAATGTGCGTCACTATCGTAAGCCAAGAACTGATCGAGCAAAGCGTCTGAAATTTGGTCAGCAACTTTATCTGGATGTCCCTCTGAAACTGATTCTGATGAAAATAAATAGGCCATATCTATAATTCTTGTTGTTTGTTGAACATGCAAAGTTAGCAAAAAAAACACAATCTGTCACGCATCTGCTTTATTTTAACTCCTTTAGAGCGTTTCCGCATGCTCGCCAAACGAAGCCAACACACAATAGGCCATTGGTATGGAAGCACTATGTTTACACGCCTTTGAATGATGGTTCTGCGAAGCGCCGACCAAAAGGTGACCACAGCAAAAAGCAGGCATGTCCAAATTGTTTTCATACGTCTTTGGTTCGTTTGACTGACACTTTTTGTCCTAAAAAAGTGCGTATAAAACGGCATGTGTAAAGTGATGAAATAGAAAAATTAACTATGCTTACAGGATGCATCAATGGGATGAAAAGCGAAGAAAATCGATATTTTTCGCTTAAAACATCGAAACTTACGGCCTATTTGCATATGTTTGGTCTGTCATTCACATGGGTTTGCAGCGTTAAAGCATAGCTATTGCCAGCCAATCTCAATGCTTTTGCAAGAAAAACATGTGTCAAAGAGGATTGAAAAGCCAATAATTCCATACAACAAATTGATACACATAGCATTACAAAACAGCCTCATATTTCCCATATTTACAGCAAGCAGGGATGTTGTTCGCAAATACGCCAAAGGTGAAGAGGTGTTTGTCAAGAAAAAGGACAATTGAAATTCTACTTTGAGCATGGACGTTTTGGTTCAATATGATGAAACGGTTACGGTGCCGTAGGAGCGTGATGGCGGTCGGAAAATGTTGAATTACGCCTCTACGTTTGGTCCATCTTTTGATGTGTCAACATCGTAACGTGCCGTAACCTGTCACAAAGAAAAATGCCATTGAACTATTGATCAAGTTCAATGGCAATACCTGTGAACAAACAAGCTAACCACTCCCCTCCCTTTTGGGGAGGGGTTGGGGGTGAGGCTGTCGCCCCATTGCTTACTTTTTTTCTTCTGGCAACATGGTTACCGAGATGTAGTTTCCGGCCTTCAGAAATTCTTTCATGAAGGCGGCGATGGTCTGTGGTGTCTGTGCGTTAATCACCTTTTTATAATCAGTGTGCGAGTCAATACCGTGCTTACGATACAAATCCACCACACCATTCCAATAACGATTGGTCTTAGCCACATCATCCGCCTGCTTCAGCATCACGGCTTTAATCTTGTCAACCATCGTGGCATCCACCGTCTTGGTAAGCTCTTGCACGGCACTCTCCATGATGCTCAGGGCCAATTCCTTCTTCTCAGGCTTCATGGGGCAAAAGCCCAATAATTGAATCACGTGATAATCATCGTCGATGGTTGCTGCACCTTGTGCCCCACACGAGTAGGCTGCACCGGCATCCTCACGAATCTTCTGCAAATAAACCATCGACAACACCTGTCCGGCGATGGATGCTTTGACATCATTCTCCACGGTGTAAGGCATATCTTCGTTGTACCATATCTTATAAGCCGTTGACTTAGGTGTTTCCATCTTGCGCTTGAAGGTGTTGTCTATCTTGCCTTTCTGCAGGAAGGTCACGCGATGTCCCTTCACAATCTTATTCTGTGAGGGCAGACTGGCTATGTATTGACAAATCAATGGTCGGATGGTAGTCTCGTCATAGTTGCCAACGAGGGTGAATGTCCATGCTGCCGCATTGGCCGTACGCTCCTTAGCCATGGCCAAGATGCGGTCGTAAGATACGTTTGGCAGGTCATCTGCTTTGACAGGAGTCAACCGTGGATTGTGTCCATACATCGTTGCCGTGAGCGAATCAGAGAGGGCCACCTCCGGCGAGAGCGAGCGATTTTTCAGACTTACCTTGTACTGACTGATGAGGTTGTCGTACGATTTCTGGTCTTTGTTGATGCCAGTGAAGTAGAGATACAGCATTTGCAGCATCGTTTCTACATCCTTGGGCGTGGACGACCCCGATGCCGAGCTATTCTTAAAGCCCAATGATAGGTTGACATTGGCAATCTTACCGGCCAATGCTTTTTGCAGTTCGGTCAGCGAGAACTGTCCCAATCCGCTATTTGCAATCACTTCATCAAACATCTTGGCGTTGAGATAATCCTTCTCACCGTATAACGAAGAGCCTCCAAAGCCCTCTGCCGACAGCAGCACCTCATCCTTCTTCAAGTCGGTATGCTTGAGCACAACCGTCGCACCATTAGACAGTTTCAACTCTGTGTACCCCAATTTGTCGTTCTTCTTCTCACTCTTGATGGTTCCAGGGGTCGGTTTTTTCGTAATCAACGGTTCGTTCTTCACGTTGTCAACGTATGCCGTTACCTGCTGTTGTTTGGCCGTTTGGAGAGCAGTGAGCAGTTCTTGACGGGTTGGATAGACCGCACCCTCTTTCTCGTTGTTAAAGTTCACAATGACAACGTTGCTGTCGTTCTTGGGAATCAGCTGCTTCATGTATTCGTTGACCGCTTCAACTGGAATGGCTGGAACCATCTGCTTCATCAGTTGATAGGTGTAATCGATGGACGGCATAGGCTCGTTGGTCAAGAAATAACCCAGACATTCGTTGAAAAACTGCGTGTTCTTGCGCTTGTCTTTGTTGCTATAAGCCTTATCCAAGCTACTCAACAGGTCGGCTTTATAGCGATCGTATTCGGTCGGGGTGAATCCAAATTCGACTGCACGGCGTGCTTCTACCACAGCTGCGGTGAGCGAAGCGGCAAGTTGAGAGGGGTCTTTGGGTTGGGCAAAGATACTGAACGCATCTTTTGTCTTCGCAAAAATATAGTTGTCATCACTGGCTCCAGCACCCACATATGGGCAGTCTGCCTTTTGTGCTGCTTCGGTATAGCGATCGTTCAGCATGTTGAGTGCGGCTCCTTTCAAATAACCATAGACGATATATTCAACGGAGTTTTTCAACGAGTCGGGGTAAGTATCGTGCTTGAACATCACCTGTACGTTGTTGGTTCGCTGCTCTTTATCCTTGTCAATGATAACGATTGGCTCAGCTGTATCAGGCACTGGCTCATCAAGCACAGGAGCTTGGTTGGCTGGGTTCTTGATACCACCAAAGAGTTTCTTGATCATTGCCTCGGTATGATCAACATCCACGTCGCCAATCACAATGATGCCTTGGTTAGAAGGATGATACCATTTCTCATAATAGTCACGCAATTCCTTGGGCGAGAAGTTGTCTACGACACTCATCAGACCGATAGGATAACGCACACCGTACTTGCTTCCTGGATACAGTTTGGGCAGATTACGCTCAAACATACGGCTCTGTGCGCTGGTACGCAGTCGCCATTCCTCATGTATCACACCACGCTCCTTGTCTATCTCCTTTGGGTCGAGTGTCAAACCCGTAGACCAATCGCGCAATATCAACAAGCAAGAGTCGAGCGAACTCTGCCGGGTAGTGGGCACATTGTCTATATTGTAAACTGTTTGGTCGATGGAGGTGTAAGCATTGAGGTCGCTACCAAACTCCACACCAATGGAACGCAGGTACTCTATCAGGTCGTTGCCTTTGAAGTTGTCGCTGCCATTGAACGCCATGTGCTCCAAGAAATGCGCCAATCCTCGCTGACTTTCTTCCTCTTGAATAGACCCTACCTTCTGTGCAATGTAAAAGTTTGCACGGTGTTCGGGCCAGTTGTTGTAACGAATAAAATAGGTTAAGCCATTGTCGAGCTTACCCATTCGCACGGCAGTGTCTACCGGTACGGGCGGCATCTGCATCTGGGCATGCAACATACCTGCACACAACAGAAGCAAAGCACTAAAAAGATGTCTGATTTTCATAGGTTAAATAATTTTATAAAATGGAAACTTATATTTATTATTGCGTCGTCACTATTTCTTTCGAGGCTTGCGACGTGCCCAACCTTCTTCGGAGAAATCGGGGGTCTCGTCCTTGAATTTCACCTCGGGCTGCTGGAAGAACTGTCGCCAGTCGCCCGTGTCTTCCTGCTGATAAGAGGGTCGTTTCGCATTTTTTCCATTCTTGCGTCCGCCCTCCGCACGTCTACCTGCAGCCCTTCCGCCACCTCTTGTGGCCTGTGCTTTGCGTCCATGACCCTCTTCGTTGGCATCATTGCAGCGCACCTCTCTACCCTTGTAGGTCGCTCCCGACAAAGAACGCATCACCTTGTTGGCGTCTTTTTCGGGCACTTCGATATAGGATATTTTTCCCAACAGGTCGATATGTCCCACCTGCTGCCTACCTTTTACATGCTGGTTAATAAACTGCATCACCTCTCCGGGATAGAATCCGTCGTCCTTACCCAAGTTGATGAACAGCCTTCGATAACCTCTCTCAGGTGTACGAGAGCGGCCTCCGCCTCGCTCCGAACGAGCTTTCCTGCCACCACGCATACCCTTTTCCTCACCTCTGTCATCACGTTTGAGCGAGGGTTTCTCTATCTCTGGCGCATTTGCGTAGTAAGCCAAGAAGCGTCCAAACGTCAAACTGACAATCTTCTTGATGATGTCATCCTTGTCGACATATTCAAAGTGTCGGTTAATTTCAACCATGAAGGGAGCAATCTGCTCTTCGTCAACATCAATCTTCTCGATGTCGTGCATGGCTTTATACAACTGCTTGGCGCAAATTTCCTGTGCGGTAGGCAATGTGCCGTCCACAAATTCCTTGCCTATGATTTTCTCTACGGCACGCACTTTGGAACGCTCACGGGTGTGAATGATACAAATAGAAGTACCTTTCTTCCCTGCACGTCCCGTTCGTCCGCTACGGTGCGTGTAATTCTCGGTATCATCGGGCATGCCATAGTTGATGACATGCGTCAGGTCGTCCACATCCAATCCACGTGCAGCCACATCGGTTGCCACCAACAACTGGGTGACGTGTTGACGGAACTTCTGCATGGTGAGGTCGCGCTGTTGCTGACTCAGGTCGCCATGCAGCGCCTCTGCGTTGTATCCATCCTTGATAAGTTTGTCGGCAATCTCTTGCGTTTCAATCTTCGTTCGGCAGAAGATAATGGCAAAAATGCGTGGATAGTAATCCACGATGCGCTTCAGTGCCAAGTATTTGTCACGCGCATTCACCATATAATAAATGTGGTTCACGTTTTCGGCACCTTCGTTTCGGCTTCCCACTACAATCTCCTTGTAGTCACGCAAGTAGGTCTTGGCAATCTTTTCTATCTCGTTGCTCATGGTTGCCGAGAACAACAAGGTGTTGCGGTCATCGGGAACACCTGCTAAAATGGTATTGATACTCTCCGAGAAACCCATGTTCAACATCTCATCAGCCTCATCCAACACCACATTGTTTACATGGTCGAGTTTTGCCACTCCACGGTTCATCAGGTCGATAAGTCGTCCCGGAGTCGCCACAATGATTTGTGCGCCATGTTTGAGTGCATGAATTTGGGTGACGATACTGGCACCTCCGTACACGGGTTCTACGTGTAGATTCTTGATATATTTAGCGAAATCCTTCAAGTCATCAGCGATTTGCAAACACAGTTCGCGTGTAGGACTTAAAATAATGGCTTGTGTATGCTTGCTGTCAACATCTATTTTCTGCAAAAGGGGCAAGCCGTATGCTGCCGTTTTACCTGTACCTGTCTGTGCTAATGCAATTACATCGTTCTTGTTTCCCAACAAATAAGGGATGACCTCTTCTTGTACTGGCATGGGATGTACAAACCCCAGCTCCTCAATGGCGCGGCGAATCTCTTCGCTAACGCCTAATTCTTCAAATGTCTTCAAATTCTTTTCTTTAATCGAGTACAAAGGTACGGCTATTCCATGGATGCGCAAAGCAAATACCTTTATTTCTATCTATCGTGATACAAACATTAACATTCGGCATCGTTTTGATTATCAATGCCAAACAAACATGACACGTCGGCACGACACTCTGCGATGAACAAAAGAAGAACCAACGCCTCATACCCATCAAAAACACGACACGATTCTCTTCTATTTCATTTTTTTTTGTAAAGCTAATCCTTTGATATTCGCTGTTTTTAAGTATCTTTGCCACAAATAAGGTACATACGATGACAGATATATGTTGTTTGGGTCACATCACGAGAGATAAGAATACGACACATAAACAGACCGTCTCCATGTCGGGAGGCACTGCTTATTATGTGGCTTATGCTTTTAATCATCTACCCTCGAAGGTTAGTTTTCAGTTAGTAACCAAGGTGGGTAGCGAAGATATACCCGTGACACAAGAGATGAAAGAGGCGGGTATTGACGTGAAAGTGTACCCCAGTGAACACACCGTTTTGTTTGAAAACATCTACGGAGAGAATCAAAATTCCCGTTCACAACGTGTATTAGCGAAGGCTGATCCCTTCACCATTGAGGAGATGAAGCCGTTAACGGGAAAGATATACCACATCGGTTCGCTTCTAAATGACGATTTTTCGCCCGAGGTAGTGAAGTATTTATCTACCAAAGGACAAATCTCTATTGATGCACAAGGCTATCTTCGCGAGGTTCGTGGACAGGATGTACACCCCATTGACTGGAAAGACAAGCTGGAAATTTTGGCATGTACGGACATCATCAAGGTGAACGAACACGAAATGGAGGTCATCACAGGACTCAAAAACCCATGCCAAGCAGCCAAACAATTACACGCATGGGGTGTGAAAGAGGTTATCGTAACACTGGGAAGTGAAGGCTCTATCATTTATGCCAACGACCGTTTTTACGACATCCCCGCCTATGCACCGAGAGAAGTAGTAGATGCTACGGGGTGTGGCGACACTTACTCAGCTGGCTTTTTGTACTGTCGCTCACAGGGAATAGGCTTCGAAGAGGCTGGAAAGTTTGCCGCTGCCATGTGTACACTCAAGTTAGAACACAGCGGACCTTTTGACAGAAGCATTGAAGAGGTACAAGCCATTATCGAAAAGCACGAGAAATAAGGACACTTCATCATTGGCAAAGATAGAACAACGCCACTTGGTTTCAGTAAAACCAAGTGGCGTTGTTCGTTAAAAGGTCTTTTCTGTCAAGTACCTTATATATTCATCATCATAGGAACCACATATTTAGCCAAGCAATAACCACCGCCAATGAGCCAAACAAATAAGATGGCTGCCAACAGAAAAGGCTTGGCTCCTGCCTTCTTAAACTTGTCAAAACTGGTTTCTGCACCCAAAGCTGTCATCGCCATGGTTAAGAGAAAGGTGTCAAACTGATTAATCCATTCTACCAAAGAAGCTGGCAACAGATTGAACGAGTTGAACCCTATGACCACCAAGAACAAGATGGCAAACCAAGGAATGGTAATCTTTCCTTTAGATTGTTCGGCGGCATCGCGCTTGGTGAGATTGCGGGCAACCGCCCAACTGATGACCAACAGGGCGGGTACGAGCATCATCACCCGAATCATCTTCACGATGATGGCGGTGTTGGACACGCCCTGCCCCATGGCATTGCCTGCGCCCACAACATGCGCAACTTCATGAACAGTAGAACCGGTAAACAGCCCCATCAGCTCGGGCGACAGGTCAAAAACGCCGTTGCGATATAACACTGGATAGAGAAACATCGACAACGTACCAAAGATGACCACGGTAGATACGGCTACAGCCGTTTTGTAAGGCTTGGTGTTGATGGCCGACTCGGCGCCCAACACAGCCGCTGCACCACAGATGCCACTACCAACAGAAGTAAGCAGAGCGATGCTTCGATCCATTTTTAACAGCTTACCTATCAGCACACCGCCACCAACGGTCACGGTTACGATGATGGCATCGATGAGAATGGCTGGCAGCCCCACGGCCGTGACATCCTGAAAGGTGAGCCTGAAACCGTACAAGATGATGCCAATTCGCAAGATGCGCTTGGAACAGAACAGGATTCCAGGAACCCATGTATCAGGCAAATTGTTGCGTAAACTGTTGGCATAGAGCATGCCAAGGATGATGCCGACTATCATCGGACTGAACGATAGGCTTTTTACAAACGCCATGTCGCCAATATAGAAGGCGGCTAACGAAAACAAGGTAATCAAAAGCACGCCATGCAGCATGCTGCTTCTTTTTTCACTAAGCATTAATTTTACATTTTAATGATTGAGTGGCAAAGGTACACAAAAATCATCAATGCGGCGTATATCAAATAACTATAACTCATAACCTGTAGTTATAACGGCAAGAACAACACAACATTCACCCGCCTACATATCTATACAACCACACAGAAAACTTTACGTTTTTTAACTAAAATCCTTGGCGTATTCCGCACGAGGCATAAGATTTTTCAAAAAATCGCAAAAATGTACCGCGTTCATTATCAACACTTTGCAATTTACTCCCATACAAAACACTCGGTAAAAGCGGCCTTTTTGCCTCGTAATCTCTATGTCTTCGGTCATCAATCTACATGCCCTTGGGGCATAAAAGCATAGAGATTGGCTGGCAAAGGCATGCTACTAAGTTTTCAACACGCAAAATGTACTCTGAAAAACGCATATTTACGATCTTGTTTTTTCTATTTGAAAGAAAACTCGATACAAAACCTGCCTGTATAAAAATGAGCGTTTCTGCAACTTTTAACAGTTTCCTTGAATCGCATTTTAACAGGACTCACCCCTTACATTCTGACGTAACAAACCGCTTGAAGACATTGACCAATTGGCCGCTCTCACCGTGTTTTTCTACAAAAACGAAATCTCTTTCCAGCTTCATATCCTCTATCTCAATCACCTTCAGTTCGCCTTCCAGCACCTCTTTCCGCACCGCGCGGATGGAAATGATGCCCATGCAGTTGGAATGCAGAATGAATCGTTTGATGCTTTCGGTACTGCCGAGGTATAGCTTGACGTTCATGTCTGCAAGCGTAAGCTGGTGTCTTTTCAGCTCACGCTCGAAGACATCGAGCGTACCCGACCCCATCTCGCGCAACACCAGCGGCTGTTTACACAGATCACCGATAGTGATGGAACCACGCAGCGTCAGCGGATGTCCCGAACGGACAATGGCGACCAACTCATCTTTCATCAGGAAAGAATACTTGCAGGACGGTTGCCGCACAATGCCCTCTACCAATCCAATGTCTATCTTACCATCCATCAAGGCTGCCTCTATCTCCCGTGAGTTGCCACTGATGACCGAGACGTCCGTCTGCGGGTAAGCCTTGAGAAAGTTGGCCAGCATCTGGGGCAGTTCATACTGCGAGATGGTGGTGCTGGACCCAATGCGTATCCCACCACTGACACGCTGCCGCAGACGGTTCATCTCAAAGTCGAGTCGCTGGTAATCGGCCGCCAACACGTCGCTATGCTTCAGCAGCAGTCGCCCGGCCTGTGTCAACGAGATGCGGTTACCCAGTCGGTCGAACAATCTAACATGATAAGCGGCCTCCAACTTCTGGATGTGCTTGCTGATGGCAGGCTGACTGATATACAGCTCTTGTGAGGCCTTGGTGAAGCTCAGATGGTGAGCCACGCTTCTAAATACTTGTAAATCGAGATTCATGAGAGTTTGCATGTTCATTTTGTCAGCGTGCGACTATTGTTGACTTTCAAGGTCATTGGCAGATGTTCTGCCGCCCTCGCCTACTTTATCTTTGGCGTTTCGCGGGTGATGGAGGAGTATCTCCTCGCGCAAGGTTGTGGTGTCGATGTGCGTATAGATTTCAGTGGTGCCGATACTTTCGTGCCCCAGCATCACTTGAATGGCGCGAAGGTCGGCCCCACCCTTGAGCAGTTCGGTGGCGAACGAGTGGCGAAGGGTGTGCGGAGAGATGGTTTTTTGGATGCCAGCCGCCTGGGCTTGGCGTTTCAACATGATGAGAATCATGGTGCGAGTAAGATGAGCGCCACGGCGATTGAGGAACACATAGTCTTGTTCACCGGGTTTTATCTTCATCAAATTGCGGTCGAGAAACCAAAGACTCAGTTCTTTGATGGCCTTGGGCGAGATGGGTACGAGCCGCTCTTTGTTGCCCTTGCCGGTGACGCGGATGAAGCCTTCGTCCAAATAAAGATTGGAAAGTTGCAGGTTGACCAGCTCTGACACGCGCAAACCGCACGAGAACAACACTTCGATGATGGCCTTGTTGCGCTGTCCTTCGGGTTTGGACAGGTCGATACTGTTCTCTATCATATCAACTTCTTCGGTAGAGAGTACCTCAGGCAGATGCTCCCCAAGGCGCGGAGATTCCAACAACTCGGTAGGATCTTGCTCGATGTAGCCATCAAGAACCAGGAAACGGTAGAACGAACGCACGCCACTCAGGATGCGAGCTTGCGAAGTAGGGCCGATATGATGTTCGTGCAACTGGCCTGCAAAGTGCTGCAAGTCTTCCAATCGTACGTCTAAGGGGTTTATCTCTTGCTGCTCACAGAACGATAAGAGCCAGCCCAAATCGTTTTGATAAGCAATCAATGTGTTGGGCGAGTAATTGCGTTCCAGCTTCAGGTAGCGGGTATACGACTTCACTATATCTGTTGTTGTTTTCTTGTTGCTTTCCATTTTTATGCGTATTTTTGCATCATACACATCCCTTGCAGGCACGCAGATGATTTCGGCTTGGCAAGACATGTATGAACGATACAAAGATAACTAAATCATGCGAATTATGAAAGTTCAAATTATCAATGGGCCAAATCTCAATTTGCTGGGAAGTAGAGAGCCAGACATCTATGGCCAGACCGCTTTCGATACATTTTTCAACGACTTGCAAAACCAATATCCAACGGTAGAGCTGTCCTACTATCAAAGTAACACTGAAGGCGAGTTGATTGATAAAATGCAGGAAGTAGGGTTCACCTACGACGGCATTATTCTCAATGCAGGTGCCTACACCCACACCAGCATAGCCTTGCTCGACTGTATTCGCTCGCTCACTACCCCAGTGGTTGAGGTTCATATCTCGAATGTACACGCCCGAGAGGAGTTTCGCCATAAAAGCATGATTTCATCGGCTTGTCGAGGTGTGATTATGGGTTTTGGACTCAACTCGTACCGACTGGCCTTAGAGGGAATTGTTGGATAGTGGACAAGGGTACAAGTTCACAAGTTTACGAGTTCACGAGTTCACGAGTTAATGGCTTGCAAGTTGAACGCTGATGAACTGGTCTGTCAAAAAAACTATCAACTCGTAAACTCGTAAACTCATAAACTAAAAAACTCATAAACTAAAAAACTTCCCGTGAATACTGAATTAGAACGCTATCTGCTCGCACACATTGATGCCGAAGGTGATTACCTATACCGCCTATATCGCGCCACAAACATCCACACCGTGCATGGACGTATGGCGAGTGGACATCTACAAGGGCGACTGCTCAAGATGCTGGTAGAGATGATTCGGCCTAAGAATATTTTAGAAGTAGGTACCTTTAGTGGCTACAGTGCCATTTGTATGGCGGAGGGATTGGGTGAAGATGGACGACTATATACGTTTGAAATCAACGATGAAATGGAGGATTTTACACGTCCATGGATAGAAAACAGTGCTGTCGCGTCAAAGATTCATTTCACCATTGGCGACGCAAACGTGGAAGCTCCCAAGCTAAATGTCGTGTTTGATATGGCGTTTATCGACGGCGACAAGCGCACTTATATAGAAACATACGAAACGGTGTTGAAGCTATTGCGACCTGGTGGATTCATTCTTGCCGATAATACGTTGTGGGATGGACATGTGATTGATCCGCACTATCAACACGATGCACAGACACAAGGAATCATCCATTTCAACGATTTCATCGCACAAGATGCACGAGTGGAAAAAGTAATCTTGCCCATTCGCGACGGTTTGACCATCATTAGGAAGAAGTTAAACGAATGACAAGAAGCTCTTAAAAGGACAAACAGACGGGTTATCATTTGATAATCCTTGACTTTCCAAACATATACTGTGCTATATGCAACTTTTGCAAGGTATAGGCAACGGTGAAACTGCCAACTACCGTAAACAGCAAAGCCACCAACATGAAAAGCATTCCTGACGGTTCGAACAACAGATAAGACTGAAACAACTTGGAAAGCACCGTAAACATGGGAGAGAAAAGCAACAGGATGAGTGAGTTTCTGCCGATGAAAAGGGAGATTTTTGCCATACCTTTGGGCAAATAGGGATACAGCCAAAGCAAGAAAGAGATGACGAAATACACGGTGAGCATGCCCCCTATGGTATGTCTTTGAAGCGCATTTGGCACACAAGTGGCAACTAATACAATCCCAATGAACGACCACCATGCGGGATGGAATGTATTTACGAACGGCCGATGATACAGACGCAATGCGACACCTACACAAAAATACACGGCATTAATCCAGGTAACAAGTCCCAAAAGTGCCAACACCCACAAACACAGTAACACGCCCAACAACATCAACACACGATGACGACTCGCAAATTGGGCAACGATATATGTAACAATGCCACACAACATCAGCGTGTGCAGATACCAATAAGGTCCCAAAGGGTGTAAAAACAGTTTATCAAGAAACAAACCAAAAGTTAACTGTTAAATATGTTCACGAATGGATAAGACGGACGCCATGGCCACATACCCACTCTCCATCAGCAAATAAGGTACAAAAATCCACTGTATATAGCGCAAGAATTGCGGAACAGGCTTGTGAACATTGAGCAGATAACCCGAAATAATGAGAAATCCAGGCATGTGGAATGTGTACACAAAAGCCTTGGCAACAGGATAGCGATTGCCAATATAGACAAGGTGAAAAACTATCATCAAGAGAATAAACACACACTTGAGATAATCTAACTCCAAGATTCTTGTCTGTGGTTTTGTTGGAGGAGTTGTCACCATCGGCACAAAATTACGAAAAAAGAATTAATTGTCAACTATTATAATTATCTTTGTCTTCCACTAAGTTTTCCACTAAATTGTACACCCTTAAAATACAAATTTTATGCAAGAGACAAGACAAAACCGCATCGCGCGACTGCTTCAAAAAGAACTCGCCATCATATTTCAATCGCAAACAAGAGCTACCCATGGTGTCATGGTAAGCGTCACCCGAGTACGTGTCAGTCCTGATTTGAGTATTTGCACCGCCTACTTGAGTATTTTTCCATCAGAAAAAGCGGAGGAAATCATTAAGAACATCACTGCAAATGAGAAAACCATTCGTTACGACTTGGGCACACGCGTACGCAATCAGCTGCGTATTGTTCCCGAATTGCGATTCTTCATCGACGACAGCCTTGACTACATAGAGCACATCGACGAACTGTTGAAGAAATAAAACAACGACTCAGAGCACAAATATTCCAATAGATGAACTTCCCTTTATTTGTTGCACGTCGTTATCTCTTTTCAAAAAAGAGCACGAATGCCATCAATGTCATCTCCATCATCTCCATGATAGGTGTGGCGGTGGCAACGATGGCATTGGTCATTGTGATGAGCGTTTTCAACGGTTTTCATGACTTGGTGGCCTCTTTTCTGACCAACTTCGACCCACAACTTGAAGTTGTTCCCACGGAAGGGAAATCAGCCAACGCCAACGATCCTTTGCTAGCGAAGGTTAAACAGCTTCGTCAGGTGGATGTAGCCACAGAGAATGTGGAGGACATGGCAATGGCCATGTATGGCGACAAGCTAACCATGGTGACCATCAAAGGTGTGGATGACAATTTTGATAAGCTCACCCACATCAAGGAAATCCTATATGGGGACGGCGAATATGAGTTGCACGCTGGCAATTTGGAGTATGGTATCATCGGCATTCGATTGGCACAAACACTTGATGTAGGCGCAACTTGGAACGGTTACCTCAAGATCTACGCACCCAAACGGTCAGGACAATTGGACATGAGTAATCCTGCCAGCGGGTTTGCGGTAGACTCACTTCTGTCGCCAGGCGTGGTGTTCTCGGTGAATCAAGCCAGATATGACAAGGGACATATACTCACTTCCATTGAATTTGCACGCAACCTTTTTGACATGAAGGGGCGCATTTCCTCGCTTGAACTGCGGCTTCAAGAGAACAGTAACCTCAAGGAGGTGAAGAAAGAGATACAAGCTATCGTAGGAAGTAGGTACAAGGTGCTTGACCGTTTTGAACAACAAGCGGACACATTCAAGATTATGCAGATCGAGAAGATTATCGCTTATTTCTTCCTAACGTTTATCTTGGTGGTGGCATGCTTTAACATCATCGGTTCGCTTTCCATGCTCATGATTGACAAGAAGAACGACGTGGTGACGTTAAGAAACATCGGAGCCAGCGACAAACAAATCACTAAAATCTTTCTTTTCGAAGGTCGAATGATATCAGTCATAGGCGCTCTCATAGGCATTCTGTTGGGTTTGCTGCTCTGTTGGCTTCAACAGACCTTCGGATTCGTATCACTTGGGCAAAGATCTGGCGACTTTGTTGTCAATGCTTATCCCGTTAGTGTGCACTATTTAGATATTTTCTTAATCTTCATCACGGTGATTGCCGTTGGTTGGATGGCTGTATGGTATCCCGTAAGATACTTTAGTAAACGCCTTCTGACCAATCATTAAACCACGAACACGCATCCAGTTGGTGCGTCACCTCATGATGAACATTATAAAAGCCCATACGCCAAAGATGACGTATGGGCTATTTTTATGAGTTTAAGAATTGCAAATAAGCTCGTTTAAAGCGTCAATTTGCAAAACAAGCGCTGCTTAATCTTTGAACTTTGCTGTGATGTATTCACGGTTCAGTCGTGCGATGTTAGCAATCGACTCGTTCTTTGGACACACGGCTTCACATGAACGAGTGTTGGTACAGTTACCAAATCCCAACTCATCCATCTTGAGAACCATAGCTTTGGCACGCTTGGCAGCCTCTGGACGGCCTTGTGGTAACAGGGCCAACTGGCTAACTTTGGAGCTAACGAAGAGCATCGCAGAGCCGTTCTTGCATGCTGCTACGCAGGCACCACAACCGATGCAGGAAGCACAGTCCATGGCCTCATCGGCATTTTCCTTCGGTATTAGGATAGCATTGGCATCCTGTGCCTGTCCTGTACGAATGGTATTGTAGCCACCTGCAGCAATGATTTTGTCGAAAGCGTTACGGTCTACCATACAATCCTTGATGACTGGGAAGCCTGCCGAACGCCAAGGTTCAACAGTTATAACATCGCCATCGTTGAAACGACGCATGTACAACTGGCAGGTAGTTGCACCACGTTCGGTCTTTCCGTGTGGCACACCATTGATATAAAGTGAGCACATACCGCAGATACCTTCACGACAGTCGTGATCGAAAACAAACGGTTCTTTACCATCCTCTATGAGTTCCTCGTTGAGGATGTCAAGCATTTCGAGGAAAGAAGTATCGTCTGGGATATTCTTCATCTCGTGAGTGTCAAAATGTCCCTTGTCTTTAGGACCGTTCTGACGCCAAAATTTAATTGTAAAACTTATATTTTTTGACATGGCTTGTATATTTTTAGTTTACGAGTTTACGAGTTGACAAGTTGACAAGCTGATAGACTTTTTTTCAATAGTTACAAGAAATTTATAGATAGCTATATATTTTAAATGCAACGGTTTGATGAATATTTTGTCTATTGTTGTTGACTTTTAATGAGTGCTGTTAGCATTTTTAAGACTTCTATATTTAATTGATAGAGTTCTTGGTAAGCCTCCAAATCAATAATAAAGCCCAGCTCTTTACAGAGAATAATTTGAGTATCCAATTCAGAAGCTGAACCCAAAGCTATATATAAGAAATGTAACAACTCTTTTGTTGTTCCTCTGCCATAACCTTCGGCTATGTTCGAAGGTATTGAAATTGCAGCTCTACGCATTTGAGAGGAGATTCCCATGAGTTCTTCATGTGGAAAACATCTCGTTACTTGATAAATCCTTTTCACAAGAATGATGCTCTTTTGCCAAACAATCAAGTCTTTGTGCGTAGATTTCATATCCAATTCGGATTACATATTAGCTATGTGAAGAACCTCACGAATTCACTATCATCTTGTCTACTCGTCAGCTTGTTAACTCGTCAACTCATCAATTTAATTCTTATAATTACGTGTCTGTACCTTGATGGCCTCGTACTCGAGTGGCTCTTTGAGCAATTCGGGAGCGGTTTCATCATTATTCTGGTACTTCCAACAACCTACATAGAAATAGTTTTCATCGTCGCGTTTTGCCTCTCCCTCAGGTGTTTGGTACTCCTCACGGAAGTGACCTCCACAACTCTCATTACGAGAGATAGCATCGTAAGCAACGAGTTCGCCCATCAATAAGAAATCACGCAAATGGATAGCTTTATCCAACTCAACGTTCAGACCTTCCTTAGAACCTGGGATAAACAGGTTGGTATCAAACTCTTTACGCAAGTCTGCTATCATCTTCAAGCCTTCTTCAAGACCTTCCTTGGTACGACCCATACCCACGTGTTCCCACATGATGTGTCCCAACTCCTTGTGAATAGAATCGACAGAGCGCTTACCCTTGATGTTCATCAAACGGTCAATCTCTGCTTGTACCTTCTTTTCTGCCTCTTCAAACTCAGGAAGATTGGTAGAAAGACGTGGCCAAACAGCTTGGTCTGCCAAATAATTTTGAATGGTGTATGGCAACACAAAGTAACCATCTGCCAAACCTTGCATCAACGCTGAAGCTCCCAAGCGGTTAGCACCGTGATCAGAGAAGTTGCATTCACCGATGGCAAACAGTCCTGCGACAGAGGTCATCAACTCATAATCTACCCAGATACCACCCATGGTATAATGGATAGCGGGGAATATCATCATGGGTTTGTAGTACTTTTCACCATTGATTTCGTTCGCCATGTCACCAGGGAACACGTCTGTAATCTCTTCATACATCTCGAAGAGGTTGCCATAACGCTGCATGATTTCATCAAGTCCCAATCGATTGATTGACTCAGAGAAGTCAAGGAACACAGCCAAACCAGTGTTGTTCACACCAAAGCCCTTATCGCAACGCTCCTTCGCAGCACGCGAAGCCACATCACGAGGCACTAAGTT
>ERZ1036438.184-NODE-184-length-35959-cov-7.524621_pt1 | contig 35959 bp, 23 predicted proteins | sample MGYA00514224_ERZ1036438 | MGnify/ENA primary metagenome ERZ1036438 (study PRJEB33795, sample SAMN09464924) | human gut metagenome | host: Homo sapiens | place: USA: Stanford, California | collected 2016-07 | study: EMG produced TPA metagenomics assembly of the...
AATGCAATGCGGGAGAGTAGGTAGCCGCCTTTTTTCAAATAGAAGCCTTCAGGACTAAAAAGCCCTGGAGGCTTTTTTCTTTGATATTAGGCCAATTAGCCCAATTGGCCTAATTAGGCTTATTAGGCTAATGATACTAAGCATCCAATATTAGCCGCTTTTGCATGTTCTTCTTGCTTACCTTGTACGGTACGTGAGAGGTCGGTGAATACGAAAGTAGGAGATAAACACTTCTGATTAGTGCTTACCTCCTACTCGATTTGGGTCTTGTCTAATCTTTGATTTGTGCCGTGAATTTCTCTGGAAGTCGAGGCATGGCACCCTTTTGTGTGCACACGTATGCACTCACTTTCACTGCCAGTTCGTGGGCTTCTCTGATGGGTTTGCCCGACAGGATGGCGGCCGTGAAAGCGCCAGTAAACGAGTCGCCGGCTCCAACGGTGTCGGCAACCTCCACCTTGGGTGTTTCCTGAAAGCTCTTCAACCCCTTTGCAAACACGTAGCTGCCATTCGTTCCGCAGGTCAAAACAATCATGTCGAGGTTGTATTTGCCGAGAATCAGCCAGCATTTGTTTTCAATGTCGAGCCCCGGATAGCCAAAAAGACGACCGATGGAAACGAGTTCTTCATCGTTAATTTTCAAAATGTTGCATCGCTTGAGCGACTCTTGGATAACCTCTTTGGTGTAGAAGTTGCCACGCAGGTTAATGTCGAAAATCTTCAGACAGTCGTCCGGAGTGGCGTCGAGAAACTTCGCAATGGTCTCTCTCGACTGCTCACTGCGCTGGGCCAATGAACCGAAACAAACGGCGCTGCAGTTGTGGGCAGCCGCTTCCACCTCAGGCGTGAAAGGAATGTAGTCCCATGCCACACCGGTCCTAATGTCGTAGGTGGGCACACCGTCAGCATCGAGTTCAACTCCTACTGTTCCCGTAGGGTAGTCCACACGGGGCATGATGTGTTTCAACCCCTTTTCATCCAGTTCTTTTGCGGTTTGGTCGCCTAAGTCGTCTTTGCCCAAAGCGCTCACAGCCACAGCTGAATGGCCAAACTGACTGGCATGATAGGCAAAATTGGCGGGGGCACCGCCGAGCTTGGCTCCTTCCGGAAGCACATCCCATAAAGCCTCTCCGAGGCCTACAATATAACGTTCCATATCTTTGTTTTTAGTGTTTCACTTGAGTTATATAGGTAAACAGATAAGCCACACCGACAGCCATGACGCCTACCGCGCCAATCTGTCCGATGGCATCGCTGGCAAATCCCATGAGTAACGGGAACACTGTACCACCGAACAGCCCCATGATCATCAGACCACTCACGGCATTTTTCTTCTCGGGCACCGAAAGAAGTGCCTGTGAGAACACGATGGAGAAAATGTTGGAGTTACCATATCCCACTAAGGCGATGGCTGTATAGAGTATTGGCTTGGATGTTCCAACAAGCAGTCCGAGCATGGCCAATGTCATCATCGCTACACTGATGACAAAGAATGTGCGACTCTTCATAACCCGCAAAAAATAGCTTCCTGTGAGACAGCCGATGGTGCGGAAAATGAAATACAGGCTCGTGGCAAAAGCGGCCTCGTTCAGTGTCATGCCCAACCGTTCCATCAAAATCTTCGGAGCCGTGGTGTTGGTGCCCACATCAATACCCACATGACAGATGATGGCGACAAAACTCAACAGCACAGCTGGTGTACCCAGAAGTCCGAAGGCTTTCGAAAAATGGCTTGTCACGGTGTCGTTCTCATCGGCATCGAGCGTGTCGGTTTCCTCCTCAATGGGCGTCGAGGCCAACAGCAACGAGGCTATCACACCAACAATCATATAGATAGGGAAAAGTACACGCCAACCCAAGCCGAAGGCCGGAATGGTGGCCAATGCTCCCCACATGGCAATATAGGGTGCCATGAGCGACGCGATGGCCTTCACAAATTGGCCGAAGGTGAGCGTCGCAGCAAGGTTTCCCTTGATGACGGTAGACACTAACGGATTGAGCGAAGTCTGCATCAATGCGTTTCCAATGCCCAATAGGGAGAAGGAGACGAGCATGACGTAGAAGTTTTCACTGAAAATGGGTAACAACAGCGAGATGTTGGTGACCACAAGCGACAGCAAGACTGTTTTTTTGCGTCCGATTTTGTTCATCAAAACCCCTGTGGGAACAGAGAAAATGAGAAACCAGAAGAATACCAGCGAAGGCAGGATGTTGGCAACCGAGTCGCTCAGCGCAAGGTCTTCTTTCACATAGTTGGACGCAATGCCTACTAAGTCAACGAAGCCCATGGCGAAAAAACAGAGCATGACCGGTATCAAAGCGAGTTTATTTGTTTTGCTCATGACGTTGTTTTAAAATTTAAGATTGATTTAGCATTTGTTGCGCAGCCTTATTATTTCAATTTGTAAATACGCGCCTTGCCACCCTTGACAGTAAGCTGCGTGTAGGGTGAGGATGGGAAGACTATGTTAGACATGGCCATTTTCCCATCGGCATCGAACACCTCGATGCTGCTTTTGTCAATGAAGATTTGGAGCGTATTTATTTTTCCGTAGGTTGGGGCTTTGATCACCGTCGCAAAATTGCTCGAAAAACTTGTGTCTCCGCTCTTTGTGCGATCCATCTCAAAAGTTTCGTTCTTGGCATTATAAGTCATGGTGACCGTTTCTCCCTGACCATTGGACAGCGTGATAATAGTGTTGGCACGGAGCCTGACATCGATGCGACAGGCGTCGCTGAGCCGCTTAACAGGCTTCGATGCAAAGGCATTCATGACTTCCGGACTCGGCTTGACGCTGCAATAGGTCTTTCCCTGATAGCTGAACAGACCGAGATCGCGTGGCAAACCGTTGGCCGAGCGATATTGCTTGGTGGGCACATCATTGGCATACTGCCAGTTGCTCATCCAAGGCATGGCCACATGACGTCCGTCGGGAGCATTGCTGAAAGTGACGGTGGCATAGTGGTCCTTGCCCCAATCCATCCATTTGGTCACCTCAGGAGCATCTTCACACATGAACTTGCGGCCGTCGAAGGTGCCGATAAAATACTGAGTGGCCGAGCCGCCGAAAGGTCCACCTGGGTTAATGTTGCAAAAGAGCAGCCATCGGTCGCCCATCTTCAGCAGGTCGGGGCATTCCCAAACCCCATCGTGGTTGCCGTAACCCTCGCCGAAATCGCTTTCATGCGTCCAGTCTTTCAGGTTTGACGAAGAATAGATCTTCATGTGCTGCCCTTCGGCCAAAATCATATTCCATTTGCTGATCTCCTCGTTCCAGAAAACCTTTGGGTCTCGGAAATCGGGCGTGTTGGCCACAATCACCGGGTTACCCGCATATTTCGTAAACGTATGTCCGTTGTCGATGCTGTAGGCCAAGCTCTGTGTCTGGCTTTGCCCGGCAGAAGTGTACATAGCCACAACGGCACCACTGCCAAATCCAGCCGTATTGTTTTTGTCTACGACAGCCGATCCGCTAAACACCGTTCCCAAGGCGTCCGGCATCACAGCGTCGCCCTCGAAGGTCCAGTTCATCAAGTCGCGTGAAGTGGAATGACCCCACGTCATGTTCTCCCACTGCGATCCGTAAGGATTGTGCTGAAAGTAGAGATGCCAAACACCGTCTTTATAAAACATCCCGTTGGGGTCGTTCATCCAGCCATAAAGAGGCGTGTGGTGATAGACAGGACGGAATTTCTCACGATTCTGCGTATCAAACGTATCAGCATACTTGATTGCCTTCCAACAGATAAAATCTTTGGTGGCTGTATGTCTGGCCTGTTCGTTAGCATTACCACGTGAAATGGTGATGTCGAGCAAGATGTCTTTCCCGCCAAATTCATCGAGGTTGAGAGGCACAAAGTAGTCAATCTTGTTCATGGCCAACTTGCAATTGAATTCCTTCACCACCTTATTATCGTGGATTACCCTTATATGAGCATTCTCTTGGCTCTCCTCTACAGGCAAAAGCAAGTATTTGGATGAAGTGTCTAAACGGTACATGACATGGGTAGGAGCGAGAAAAATAGTCTCGGCTGGCTTTGCATTAGCAATGAAACAAAGGCAAAGCAGTGTCATCGTAACAATCGTAGTTTTAAGTTTTTTAATCATCATATAGGTTTTTTAATCATCAATATTTATTTTAATAGTGTTAGAAATGTGTTCGCCATATCTGTCTCTTTTATTAGGCGACCACAAAACCCGCTTGAACTATCGCCAAATACGTCTCAAAGGCCTGGCACGCATACGCGAGCATGGGATGTCAAGCTCGACCTTGCTATAAATGGACTTAGGATAGACCACGTTTGTCATGGCGGCTGTACCAGATGAGGTGAGGGTCTCCACAGAAGAGCGATCCACGTAGATGTCAAGTGTTACCTCGTCGTTGAGTGTATTAATGGGCATGCCTATGGACGGTATAGAGAAATTTAAGTTAAAATCAGTCTTACCTGTTTTTGCTCCTCTATTCGCCACTATACGTCTATTGAACGCTTGATAATTCATAACATATTGTTCACCGTATGCGTTGTAGAGCGTCAGCGTCCAATCTTCGGTAGTCGAAACCTTTATTTGGAGCTGGTACGCTTCAGATGTTCCAATCTCGCCATCTATCACATCATGCCACTTGTCTGCCAAAGTCTCTATTTCTGTCACCACCTTGCTAACCAGCAATGGCTTGTTCTGATAGGAGATAAGCTCTAAATAGCGTGGCAAGGTAAATGCGGATCGCCAAGGCGAAGCAGGCACTTGTCCTGCATAATTCCAGTTATTCATCCATGCTATATACACACGTCGACCTTCCAAATTGTTCCAACTCACTCCTGCATAATTATCCGAGCCGTAATCAAGCCATAATGGATAGTCAAAATCCTTGTCAGCCATAAAACGAGAACCATCAAATGAGCCTATGAAATACATAGTGCCGGAACCAGAAACTGGACCTCCTGGATTGACACTCACAAGCATAATCCATTTCTCCTTTCCTTTGTATTGAAGTGGGAACAGGTCTGGACACTCCCATTGACCTTTATTACAACGGTTTATTGGGGATGAAAAAGCACTCTGTTTTTTCCATGTTTTTAAGTCAAGCGATGACCACAACTCTATGGTATGACCATGTCCTGTAGCCAATACCATAACCCATTTTTTATCTTTCTCATACCAAAATACCTTAGGGTCACGGAAATCAGCAGAGGTGGAGGGAAGCACAGGGTTGTCAGAGTATTTCTTAAAAGTTACACCATTATCGGTACTATAGGCTATGCACTGCTGTTGGGTAGTGGAAGCTGCGGTGTAGATAGCTATAATGGTATTCTTGCCAAACCCTGCCGTATTTTCCTTATCCACAACGGCGGATCCAGAAAATACATCGCCCAATCTATCTCGTGTCAGTGCCACAGGTTGTTCCACCCAATGCATAAGGTCAGTACTTGTAGCGTGTCCCCAGCTCATGTTTCCCCAATCGTTACCTTTTGGGTTGTATTGATAAAACAAATGGTATGTGCCATTGGCATAGACTAACCCATTTGGGTCGTTCACCCAATTTCGAGCAGGTGTGTAATGAATTTGCGGTCGATATGCCTCATCATAGCCAGTATTAATGACAGGCTTCTCGCCATTCTCATTCGCAGTGGTATCTACCAACTCTATGGGCCCAAGAGACGGGTCTACTTCTCTTTCAGAGCATGCCTGCGACATGAAAAGACATATCGCGGCAAACAGTATATATAACATTTTGATAAAGTTCATATTGCTATTTAGTTTTTAAATATTCCAAGCAGTTTTTAGCCAATTGGAGAATAGTACTTTGATAGATATTGTTCTTGGGCGACATACTTTTGTCAGCACTACCGTCAGCATTTTTCATGGAAAACTCACAACCGCCATTGCCAATGCATATCACAGTTCCCTTATAGTCGGTATTGCCCTGTCTTGCCTCCCACACATTAAATTGTGATATCCAGCTTACCTGCGAATCCCACACTCCAAGGGGATATATGCCGTAAGTATGTGTCAACTCTGTGTAGCATGCCAGATCTTGATTTCCCTTACCCGTAAGTGCAGATGGAATGTTAAAGTAGAGGCAGTTATGATCTTCTGTCCATCCTGGTCCTTTAACTTGCAATATTTTTAGACCATTATCACCTTTTTGGACTGGCAGATTTTTATATATCGGATGTGAGGAAAAGTCAATAAAGTTTCCACCTGCATTCAAACTCAAGGCCATTGCCCAAGTGTCTCCATTGTAATTTCCCTTGCCTATACCTATGACGTGGTCATTGTTTTTTAGTAAACTTTGGTCTATCCTGCCCAAAGTAGCAATGTATGGCGTTGCATGCTGCCACAACAACAAGTTTCCGCCAGCCTTATACCAATCCTTAATAATATTAGATGCGGACATCACTGCCTCAGGCATTCTCCACACATCCGCCGCAGATCCATGCTCAAGATCGCGTAACCAGAACATTACCCTATATGCATCAATATCGGCTCTACTCTTGATATTGCCAAAATAAAGGAATTTTGCCGTAGGGTATTGGTTGTGCATCCAAAGCCATGCCGAAGCCTCGTCGTCATCTCCATTAGCCACCAATTCCTCGGGGGAGGCATATGTGCTAAGAAAAGCCATGGCCGTTTTGCCTATTTTTAAGTTGGACGAGACGGGTAAGGAGTACCCCTTATCATTAACAGCACGCAAAATAACATTCCAACTGTCTCCGTAAGTCACGTCGTTGATAGTATAATTATTAATGGAGGCGGGCAATGTTTCTGTCAACGTACGCACCCCATTAGATGCCGTTAACAATATGGAGGTGGCGTCATCAGGATTTGTCCATGAGACAGAAGCGTCATAGCCACTCTCTTTTTCAACCTGTGCCATCTGCACGCCTGTGATTTTCGAGGCACCCTCACGCAAATAAGTCTTTACGATACCATTCGAAAGATTAATACCATCTGTGGTCTTGAACACATAGGTATAAGGCACATTGGTAGCAATGTTGTGTTGCGTGTATCTATTACCGTTGATAGTATCGGACCGTATAATGGTGCCTCCAGCATAAAGCGAAACAAACATTTTCTTTCCATTGGAAAGCGTGGGCCAGGTCCATGTATAATCATCATCTATCAATTGGCCGATAATATGATTGCCATCAGGAGCCGTCAGAACCATTGGGGCTATGTCGATATTCTTTTCTTGGCATGAACTCGCAAGCAAGGCCAGCAAGAACAACAAACTGTATGATATGTGTTTCATTGTGAATTATTATTTGGAAATTAAAAAGTTACACGCTATTAATATCCCTTATTTTGTGAATAGAGGCCTGGGATGTAATAAAGTTGGTTGTATGGCACTGGGAAATATTCGTTCTTCCCTTGTGTGAAGTGTGCATCCTTGTAGTATTTAGCATAAGTTTGCCCCTCGTAGCTATTTTCTGACTCATGCTTGAAATACGCATTAAGTGTCTTTGAAAGCAATCCCCAACGTCTGAGGTCAAAGAAACGCACATGCTCCATACCTGTCTCAACACGTCTCTCCCATCTCAAACATTCGCGAGCCATGGCCTGTGTGGCGAAATATGTGTCAGGGTAAAGTGCTATCTCACATTGATTCGCAGCATAATTGATATGCTTATTGACGGAGTTTGCCGCACGCTGCCGTATATGGTTGATTATAGTTCTGGCCTCGGTAAGACGCCCTATCTCGATGAGAGCCTCGGCTCTATCAAGCATTACATCTGTGTATCGAATAACATAATCATTCATGGCAAAGGCCTGCCACGGTGTATTATATGTCTCGCCCTTTCCACGTTGAGGCACTTCTTTAAGGGAAGAATAGTAGCCATAAGTGTTTGGCGTGCGCGAATTGTCCTTCGTTTGCGTATAGTTCTTCTCGTATTTGTAAGGGAACGTGGGCATGCCCACCGTATGGAACAAGCGTGGGTCCCACTTCTGCTCCGTTGGTGAACCATTTATTGGATAATCGTTGGAACGATTATAATCATCAAACAATGGCAAGCCGTCTCTGGTTTTAAAAGCGTTGACTAAATCTTGGGAAGGTTTGTGAAAATCCCAGCCACACGACCACATTCCCCACATGCCATTCAACATGTTAGACCAATTTGCTCTGCCGTATGTCGTGTTGTCATCCTCGTAATCGGAATGTTGCACTGCGAACACCGATTCTTTGCTGTTTTTATGCTCGGGAAGAAATATATCTCCATAATCATCAAGATATCCATAGTTAGAATTCTTGACGACATCGGTATAATCTACCACCTTTTGCATATAGTCTTTGTTGATAAATTTTATACCAGTGCTATCCTCGTAACCGTTGCCCCATGCGATATTAAGGTAACATTTGGCCAAATAGGCAGCAGCAGCTACTTTGTTGGCTCGTCCACCCTCAGTACTTCTGGCTGGCAAAACGTCGTATGCTTGCTGGAAATCGGCTATAACTTTATCCCACAATTGTTTATGGGAGAGTGCGTCGTTTCTTACTTGTTCTTGCGTGCTCTCCTTATAAACTACCTCGTCAATCCACGGTATTTTATTAAAAACCATCAATAATTTATAGTAGAGATGCGCCCTCAGGAATTTCACCTCACCTATTCTTTGTGCGGTAACTTGCTCACCAAGTTTTGATTTCCCATAGGCATCCAACGATAGTAAAGCTCTGTTACACCGGCTGACACCAACATAAAGGCGGTACCACAACTCGTCCAAATGCCCTAATGTTGGTGTCAATGCGCTGAATACTTCCACGGCGTGATATTCCGTATCGGTGGTACCTGAACCTCCTTTGAGACAATCATCGGAAGCCAAGTCTCCGTATGGCCATAGATTAAAAGGATAAGTGTACCAATCATCACCAAGGACGGCATAGGCAGATGTCACCATACCTTCAGGGTCGGAGAATGCTTGTTCTTCGTCAACGATAGCCGTGGGTTTGTAATCAAGAAAGTCGTTGCAACCGATTGTCACCATCGTGACAGCAATTGTTAATATGAATGATAATATATTTGTTTTCATTTTGGAAAGAGATAAAAGTTGTTAAAAACCTATTTGTAGCCCAAACGATACCGAAGTAGCCAATGGGTAAGCCCAGTTGGGGTTCTCTGGGTCTGAGCAAGTGAGGTTTCCGCTCTTCACGGTCAGCAGGTTTTGTCCTGAAATATAAGCTCGAACACTCGCCATGTGCCATTTTGAGACGATGATATTTGGGAGGCTATACCCTAATTGCAAAGTTCGCAACTTCAGGTAAGAACCATTTTCTACATAATAATTGGAAACGCGACCCTCGTCGGCGGTGTTGTTAGTAGTAAGCGCAGGGATGTTAGAGGTAGTATTGTCGGTAGTCCAAGCGGATAACATTCGGCTTCCTTTATTGGATCCAGCGTCTGTGATGCTCCAAAAATCAGTTTGGAATTTCTGGTTGTTGTACACATCTTGGTTCATCACGCCCTGCCAAAACATGCTGAAATCAAGGCCTTTATAGTTCAATGCCACGTTCAAACCATACGAGAATGCTGGCACTGGATTGAGTATCCAAGTCTGGTCCGCCTCGTTAATTTTTCCATTTCCATCCAAGTCTGCGTATTTCAATCCGCCAAGTCTCGCGTTCGGCTGACCGGAGGCGAGCACCTCTTCTTGCGTTTGGAACAATCCATTTGCTACAAACCCAACAATGGATCCATAAGGTTTGCGAGCCTCTACCAAGTTTTGTTTGGTAGTATGTGCATAAGAACCCGTAGCCGAAGAGGGTAGATGCGTCACTCTGTTGCGGAAGAAATCGAGATTTCCGTTTATGTCTATTCCTAATCCATTCACCAAGGTTTGTCGATAGCCCATCATGAGTTCCATACCCCAGTTGCGTAGCGATGGACCGTTGGTCCATTGCGCGCCGCCCTCGCCCATCACAGCCAGATATGCTGGATTGATGAGCATGTCCGTTATTTCCTTGATATAAGCGTCCACCGTTCCATAAAGTGAATTACCAAAGAACATGTAGTCCAAGCCAACATTATATTGTGTGGTGGTTTCCCATTTCAAGTTATCGTTAGCTCTTTGAATGGCTCTATAGCCCGATGGAAAAGTGCCACTTCCCGCAAGTTTCAGGTCGTAAGCCGTGGACGTAGTTCGGTCAAGGCCATAGTCGACTACATAAAGACCGTAATGTGCGTTATTGTCGATACCCTGATTACCCGTTTTACCCCACGATAGACGTAGTTTTAAATCGTCTATCCATTTCGCTTGCATAAGTTCAGAAACTCGAAAACCAAGTGTGGCTGCAGGAAAATCCCCCCAGCGGTGCCTCTCTCCAAAACGAGAGCTGCCATCATGACGTAACGTGAACGAAGCCAATAACAGGTCTCTATAGTTATAATCCACTTTTCCGAAGAACGAAGCAAGGCGGTATCCCACTTTCGCACCTGTATTACGCGCAGCTCCCGTGGCTGCATTGGGCCACATATAATGCTTGGTTTCCAAAGCGTATCCCTCGGAAAGGGCGTGAAAATCTACCAAACTTTGCTTGTTAATCTCAGAACCAAGTAGCACATTGAAATGATGATTTTTTTGGAAATCAAATAAGTAGTTGAGCGTGTTAGACCATGTATAGTTGGTATTATTTGTTTGTCCTAAATCTGTTTTGGCTACGTTGTTGTTTACAATATCGGAAGCATAGGTATGCGTTAAGGCATTGATAAACGACGTAGTGTAATCCAAACCGAAGTTGGATCTAAACAAGAGGCCTTTCAGTGGCGTAACCTCCACGTAGGCATTGCCAAAGAGTTTCCAAAAATCTAAATGGTTGTCTTTATTATGATACAGTTCCCGTAAAGGATTTTGTCGGTCGCTCATGCCACCCACAGGGCCAGCGAATGTCAGCCCGTCTTTTTCATAAACAGGTACTGTGGGCGACATTTTTAATGCATTCTCCATAGGCGCACTGTCCACTTGCTTATTATATGATAATGTGAAGTTCTCTCCTACCTTCACCATTTTGTTGATTTGGTAAGAATTGTTTAATCGGGCAGCAATACTCTGGAAGTCTGTATATTTCAAGATTCCATCATTTTTCTTGTACCCCAACGAAAACATAGAAGTAGTTTTTTCAGTCGCACTCGATAAAGATACATTGTAGTTGCGCGAAAAACCCACTCTCGAGATTTCTCCAATCCAATCCGTATCCGAGCAAACCATGCTTCGTTTTGAATTGATATAGCCATCGTAACGACCATTAACGGTATAATTTTCATAGCGTTTGGCAATGGGATTCCACGCCGTGATGCCCACCCCTCTTTCCGCTTTCAAGTTTAAGCCGTAATTGGCTGCGTAGGCAACTGGATCTATCCCGTCGTTTAAGGCGGCTTGTGTCATGGCCGTAGCATATCCCTTGGTGTCGAGCAGTTTCATCTTTGACTGTGGCGTATAGAACTGCGCAGTGAGGTTAGCAGAGAAGTCCACTTTCACTTTATTTCCTTTTTTGCCTTGTTTTGTTGTGATAATAATCACGCCATTAGCAGCTCTGCTACCATAAATAGAGGCTGAAGCAGCGTCTTTGAGTACTTGCATACTTTCAATGTCATTTGAGTTGAAAGTGTTCATAGCCGATGTCAATGGCACGCCGTCGACAATATACAATGGCTCTTGTGATGAATTGAAAGACCCTATGCCTCGAACGCGAATCGTAGCCGTGCCGCTCGGCGACCCAGTGTCAGTAATAGTAACACCAGCCACCCGCCCTTGAAGAGCTTTCATAGGATCAGCATCGGGTGACGTTCTTATAGCGTCAGTCTTTACTACCGATACCGCACCAGTCAAATCGGCCTTACGTTGGGTGGTATAGCCGGTCACGATGACCTCGTTCAGGTCGTTGGCGCTCTCCTTGAGGGTAACTTTCATGCCCTCTGCGGCCGCAAGTTCAATCGTCTGATAGCCGATATAAGAAATCACAAGCGTCGCGCCTCGGCTCACTTCCAGCTTAAAGTTACCGTCCAAGTCGGTCACCGTTCCGTTGGCGGAACTTTTTTCTATGACCGTCGCCCCGATAACGCCTAAACCGCTTTCGTCGACAATGGTGCCGGTGGCTACAATTTTCTGTGCACTGACGACCATACAAACCATGATGAGTGTAAAACTCAATAGGATTCTTTTTAGGTTTTCCATTGATTAATTGTTATTGTTAGTATTCTGGTTTTCTGCTGGCAAATTTATACCATGATAGCCATAGTGCACATAAAATTTTCGTTCATCTGTCCCCAAAATATGTTTCATGTAACATTATTTGGAGCAAATGAACGAAAATTACAGCACCCAATAGCTATGAAAGGTTTGAGGTAGACTCAGCCGTTAAGTTCGCTTGGACTGACGTTAAACTCGTCTTTGAAACATTTGGTGAAATAAGAGGGGGAAGTGAATCCTACGGCATAGGCCACTTCCGAGACGGTTTGGTCGGTGGTTTCGAGAAGTTTCCGCCCCCGTTGCAGACGGGCGGAGCGGAGGAGTTCTACAGGCGAGTGACCCGTGATCGCCTTCACTTTGCGGTAGAGTTGCACCCGGCTCAGTCCGATTTCCTCACCAATTTGTTCCACATTGAGGTCTGAGTCGTGGAGGTTTTGCTGGATAATATCGCGCAGACGGGCGATGAAAGTCTTGTCTCTGTCGCCTAAAATCGTACCTGATGCCATCGCCGCACCATCAGGAGCTGTATTCGAGATGGAAGACTGCACCTCGTCGTTGGCAAACAGCTGTCGCAACTGCGCACGATTTTTCAACAGGTTGCTGATGCGGGCCAACAGCACTTTGGCGCTGAACGGCTTGATGATATACGAATCGGCTCCCGTTTCGTACCCTTCAGCCATCTGTTCGTTGAGTGACCGCGCCGTGAGCAGAATGATGGGAATGTGGCTGGTGGCAGTGTGTGCTTTCAGTTCGCGCGTAAAAGTCAGTCCATCCATCACGGGCATCATCACGTCGCACACCACAATGTCCGGCACAATCCTGCGCGCTAAAACCAGTCCACTCCTGCCATCTACGGCTTCGCTCACATGATATTGGTCCTTCAACACCGACCGCAGATAGGCGCGCACATCGTTGTTGTCGTCGATGACCAAAATTTCGGGCTTGTCGGTTTCTTCGGTCGACACCACGTCGTCCATGTGGCGTTCCGTATTGACCCGTGTCCCGACATACTGTCCGGCCGCCACCTCGACCGATGCAGCCGGTGCCGATGACTCTTCAACCGCACCCTCCTGCCGCATGGGAAGTTTCACCGTAAAGCAGGTGCCCCGCCCTTTCTCGCTCTCCGCGCTCACTTCACCATGATGCAGTTCGGTAAAGGCCTTGACTAGAGCAAGTCCGATGCCCGTACCACCGGAGGCTTTTCTTCCCTGATAGAATCGCTCAAATACCTTTGCAAGATCTTTCTCCTCGATGCCCACGCCTGTGTCTTCCACACGAATGACATAGTGGTCACCCTCGCGGCCGAGCGTCGTGATGATTGTTCCGCCAGCCGACGTGTACTTCAGGGCATTGCTCATGAGATTGAGATAGAGGTGATTAAGTTTCTCCTCATCGGCGATAATCATATCGTCATCGCCAACATCACTTTCTGTCTTCAAGCTGATATTAGCATTTTCGGCAACCGATGCAAAGGCTCCACACCATTCCCGCAAGGCTGTGCCAAGCGAGAAACGGGTGAGGCGAAGTGTCATCTTGCCATTCTGTACCTTGCGGAAATCAAGAATTTCATTAACCAGCTGCATCAGCACATGCACGTTGCGTTGCACCATCTGGAGCATTTTACGACCGTCATCATCCATTTTTCCGCTTTCCAAAAGGCGGTCCACTGGGTCGGCAATGAGGGTGAGGGGCGTGCGCAGCTCATGGCTGACGTTGGTGAAAAAGGTGAGTTGTGCCTGTGTCATGGCTTTTACCTCGTCGTTCAGCCGCTGCAACTCATGGTTACTGTCGGCCAGCTGCGTGCTGAGTCTGGCTTTGGAAAGGTAGGCTCGATAGGTCACGAGGATGGCGATAGCGATGAGCGCCAATGCACCGACGAGCACTGCGATAAACCATCGTTGCATAGTGTACTGATTGAAGTAGGAGTCTACTTTCTTGTGCATGATGTCGAGGTTGGCATTCTGCCGTTCCATGTCTTTGGCCTGCATGAGCAGCAGGTCGGCATTATCGCGGGTGACGATGGTCGTTGTGAGTGGATTTTCTCGCTTGAACGGTTGTCCTCGCAGTATTCTCATGGCCAGCGCAATGACCTCATCGCCCTTGGTGGGGTAGAGATAGGATGCCTCAAACAGGCCGTCGCGCACCAGTTCGAGCCCGCCACCTTTTGTGACCATGCCGTCGATGCCCGTGAATTTCACCTGTTGTTCCAGTCCGTGCTGCTTCAGTGCTATGTAGGCACCCCACGCCATGCGGTCGTTCTGTCCAAACACATAGTCGAAGTCGCGGGTCTTCCGCAGGATGCGGTTCATGGCATCGATGGCACTTTCCTCTTTCCAGTTGCCGGATTCCGAAGCCACCAGCTGCACACCGGGGAAAGCTTTCAGCCCGTCCACAAATCCGCGATGCCGTTCCTCGGCGGGCGACGAGCCATCAAGCCCACGGATTTCCACCACACGTCCCTGTCCCTTGAGCTGCCGGGCTATGAACTGTCCCATCGTCTTGCCCATGTTGTAATTGTCGCCTCCGATAAAGGCGGTGTATTTGTCGGTGTCCACCTTGCGATCAAAAAGTATCACAGGAATACCTTTGTCGTAAGCACGATTCACGGCATGGGTGATAGATGTATATTGGTTGGGAGCCACGATGAGCAGGTCCACACCATCGTCTACAAACTTGTCGATTTGTGCGATTTGCTTTTTGCTGTCGTCGTTGGCCGAAGCCAGACGCACTACTATGGAGTCGTTGAAATACTCGCTCGTTTTCAATTCCCGGTTGAGTTTGTCTCTCCAAATGTCGATGCTGCACTGCGAAACACCAATGACAAACTTGCGGGATTGCTGTTGACAGGAGGTGAGCAGCGATAGAATTAGTATAAGATATAGAAATTTCTTCATGATGTCATAGCTTCGTCATACTGCAAATATAGAAAAAAACAGCAGTAGAAAAAAGCTATCAGGAAACAATTTGGTTATAATTCATGTGCATTCGAAACGTGCAACTTCAGTATGACCTACTTTTTTCATAAGCAGTTTGCTGTTGCCAGCAATCGTAGGCTTTTTATTGAGTTATGATTTTTTGTTCACAAAAATAAAATATGTTTTGATTGTTGGCCTTTGGTTTTTTTGTAACTTTAAGGTGAACAGAATCCTAAATATCAGGGTGACTAATTCATCTCCCCACCTTATTATATAATATAACTCTTGTAATCGCCGGCATATTGCTTTTGGGATTCCTGCTCATTGCCACCGAGCATGTCACAAACGTACAAAGCGGTAGTGACTATCTTTGCGTGTACGGTGGGGTGGGTAGCCTAATGATACCATACAATAATAGCTTGGTTCATTCGTTGTAACAATATGCAAGAGCATTGCTTTAACTTTTTGTTAAGCAAGAATCTATGTTTTATAAATCAGAAATCATCATGAAGCGGCGTTTCCCTTTTTTCTTTTCGTTGTTGATGGCATTACCCATGTGGGCTTCGCACCCTGTTTGTGTAAGCAATCGTGCTGTAGAGGGGGCATCAGGTGCGATGGTATTCAATCAGAAAAACAAAGCTAAATCCCGCATCCACGCTCCAAAGGGTTACAAAATTCCCGCTCCAAAGGGTTATAAACTGGTGTGGCACGATGAGTTTAGCGGTACTGCACTTGGCAAAGATTGGACGCATGAGTTGAAGCCCGCCGGGTGGGTGAATCAAGAGTTGCAGACCTATGTGAACGACGGAAAGGTGACCCAAGTGTCTGATGGCACCTTGAAAATCAACCTTCGGCAGGAAGGTGACCGGTTTTTATCAGGACGTGTGTATGCTAAACGGCATTCAGGTTGGCAATATGGTTACATTGAAGCGCGCATCAAATTGCCTGAAGGGCATGGCACGTGGCCAGCCTTTTGGATGATGCCCGTCAAGGATGGTCCGTGGCCGGGTAACGGCGAAATTGATATCATGGAGGCAGTGGGGCATACCCCCAACGTTGTTTATTCAACCATTCACTGTAACAAATACAACAATGGTGGTACGCCAATTGAACATGGTTATGTGAATATCGAGCAGGCGGCCGACTTTTATGTATATTCCATGGAGTGGACAGCCCATGAGATGACTTTTTATGTGGACGGCCAAAAAATCCTTTCCTATCAGAATGACGGAACGGGTAGGGGTTCTTGGCCTTTCGATCAGCCTTTTTATATCATTCTCAACTTGGCTTGGGGTGGCCAATGGGGTGGTCAGAAAGGGGTAGATAACAGTTTGTTGCCGCTTACGATGGAAGTTGATTATGTTCGTGTATTTCAGAAGCGATGACGTGAGGTCATCGCTATTGCTGTCGTCGATGCGGCTATAGGACAGGCACGAAGCAGACAAAGTCTGGTGGCATGTGTCGAGCATGCTATCATGAACACATCCAGGCGATTACGCTCTCTTGAAATTTTACTTATTTGTGTCAATCGAGAGAAAAATATTTATTCGTATGATTCGCGGATGAAGTTTTTTCTCTATCTTTGTGAGAACATGCTAACATCTATCACATGAAAAAATCATTACTCCTGCTGTTGTTCCCATTGATCACACTGGGAATCAATGCGAAACAGTATAAATTGGTTTCGCCCAATGGTAAACTTACCGTTACAGTAAATAACGACAAGAACCTTACCTACTCCCTGTCACTCGATGGGCAACAACTCATTGCTCCATCCCAAATAGCCCTGACCCTTGATCAAGGAAAATCGTTTGGCGAAAACGCTTCTGTACAGTCTGTAAAGACCACTATGAGCCATGGAACCATCAACGCCTTGTTTTACAAAAAGAAGGTTGTTGAGGATCATTATAACCAATTGGCATTGAAATTCAGACAAGGATTCACCTTAATATTTCGTGCATACGATGAGGGTGTAGCCTACCGATTTGTTTCTGATCGAAAGAAAGAGATTATCGTTAAGGACGAAAAGGCCGAGTTCAACTTTGCCAAGGATTGGTCTTCCCTGGTACCTTATACAAGTCCTAACGGCAGTTTTGAAAACCAATTCAACAATTCTTTTGAGAATACCTATACGCAAGGACGCCTCTCTCAACTTAAAACGGATAAGTTAGCGTTCCTGCCTTTCATGGTGGAAGCCGATCATGGTGTGAAGATTTGCGTGACCGAAGCCGATTTGGAGAACTATCCCGGCATGTACGTCAACCGCACGGAGGGTCATGCCCTGCGTGGCGTCTTTGCCAAATACCCCAAAGAAGTTAGGCAAGAAGGCCATAACAAGCTGCAACTCTTTGTGAAGAGTCGCGAAAACTACCTTGTCAAGACCACGGCGAAACAACAATTTCCATGGCGCATCATCAACGTGTCTACGGATGATCGCCAACTGCTGGACAATGACATGGTGTATCGCCTGGCCTCCCCATCACGCATTTCTTCCACAGAGTGGATCAAACCTGGTAAGGTAGCATGGGATTGGTGGAACGACTGGGGACTGTACAAAGTGCCGTTCAAGGCTGGCGTTAACACCCAAACCTACAAGGCTTATATAGATTTTGCCAGCAAGCATGGCATCGAGTATGTGATTTTGGACGAAGGATGGGCCGTCAATCTACAGGCAGACCTCTTCCAAGTGGTACCTGAAATCGATTTGAAGGGCCTTGTTGATTATGCAAAACAAAAGAATGTAGGCATCATCCTGTGGGCAGGCTATTATGCATTTGCACGCGACATGGAGCGAGTTTGCCGCCATTACAGTGACATGGGTGTCAAGGGCTTCAAGATTGATTTCATGGATCGCGACGATGCAGCCTGTGTCAATTTCCTATATGATGCCGCCCGAATGGCTGCGAAATATCGTATGCTGGTGGATTTTCACGGAATCTTCAAACCCACAGGACTGCAAAGAACTTATCCGAACGTCATCAACTTTGAAGGTGTCAAGGGACAAGAGAACACCAAATGGTCGTCCCTTGAATCCTACAATCAAGTGCTATACGACGTACAAATCCCATTCGTCCGCATGCTGGCCGGGCAGATGGACTACACGCAGGGTGCCATGTTGAACAGTACCAAGGAAACTTTTCATGCCTCTAACAGCAGTCCCATGAGTCAGGGAACCCGCTGTCATCAGTTGGCCATGTACACCGTATTCTTCTCTCCGCTCAACATGCTTTGTGACAGTCCGACACATTACGAAGAAGAACCCGAATGTACAGAATTCATTGCCAAGATTCCTGTGGTATGGGATCAATCTATAGCCTTGACCAGCAAGGTGGGTGAGTATGTGGCCATGGCGCGCCGAAGCGGTAACACCTGGTATGTCGGTGTTATCAACAACTGGACGGCGCGCGATCTAACAATCGACCTCTCTCCGCTGGGTGACATTCCTACCCGTGCGGAAGCCTATTTTGATGGTGCCAATGCCACCAAGTTCGCGCAAGATTATGTGAAGAAAACCATCAGCATCCCATCCAACAAGCAGCTCACCGTGCATCTGGCTCCGGGTGGTGGCTTCACCATGAAAATGAATTAAAGCGTAATCTCTCACAGCGTTCCTTTTCTTAGAGTGTTAGGTAAACTGTGATGACGAGTTGATGAGCACGGCGAATAATCGTGCCCCCTCGTAAAAAGTACAAGATATAATTTTTTGTTCTAACGCATTTCATTAACTTTGCAGAAACAACATTACAACTCTTACTTCTTATTATAAAAATCAATGGATATTACTAAGCGTAACGGCTCAACCGAGCAATATGACAAAGAGAAGATTGCTACGGCCATTAAGAAGAGCTTTATCAGTACGAAACACGAGATAGACGATGCCACCATCTACCAAATGGTACAATCGGTAGAAGATATTGTTTGTACCAACCACATCAAGCAAAATGTGGAGAGTATTCAGGATGAGGTGGAAAAGGCGCTGATGAAAAACGGTTATTACGCCGAAGCAAAGAGTTTTATCCTATTCAGATGGCAGCGAACTGAGATACGCCGTACTTATAGACGCATCGCCGAGGATTTGCAAGACGAGCATATCACAGAGGTATTGAAACACATTGCCGCAGACTTTACAGACAAAGAATATAGTATATTGCTGCTCATTGACAAGTATGCCAGCTTCAGCAAGGCGGGTATGACCGCCACCGAACGCATGGATGCGCTTATCAAGGCTGCGGTAGAGCTTACCACACAAGAGGCTCCAGAATGGGAATTCATTGCGGCTCGACTGCTCAATTACCAGCTCAACAAACGCATCGCACGCTTTGAAGACAGTGAGGGACTTATGTCACTGTATGACAAGATGAAGTTCTTGACAGACAGAAATCTTTATGGCGCATATATCTTGCAACAATACAGCAAAGCCGAAATAGAACAAGCGGCAACATTTATGGATGCCAGTCGCAACCACTTGCTCAACTACTCGGGACTGGAACTGCTCATCAAACGCTATGTGATTCGTAATTTTGATAACAATCCCATTGAAAGTGTGCAAGAAATGTTCTTAGGAATAGCCTTGCATCTGGCGATGAACGAGCCACAAGACCGCATGACGTGGGTGCAACGCTTTTACAACATGCTGAGCAAATTGCAAGTAACCATGGCAACCCCCACCCTTTCTAATGCGCGCAAACCGTTTCACCAACTGTCAAGTTGTTTCATTGACACCGTTCCCGACAGTTTGGAAGGCATCTACCGAAGCATAGACAACTTTGCGCAAGTGAGCAAGTTTGGCGGTGGCATGGGACTCTACTTTGGTAAGGTGCGCGCGGCAGGCGGCAGGATAAGGGGCTTCAAGGGTGCCGCCGGTGGCGTTATTCGCTGGATGAAATTAGTAAACGACACGGCCGTTGCCGTCGATCAGTTAGGCGTTAGACAGGGTGCGGTGGCCGTATATCTGGATGTATGGCATAAGGATTTACCCGAATTCCTACAACTTCGCACCAACAATGGCGATGACAGGATGAAGGCACACGACATTTTTCCCGCCATCTGTTACCCCGATTTGTTTTGGAAAATGGCGGAAGAAAACCTCAACCAAGACTGGTATATGTTCTGTCCCAATGAGGTGATGACGGCTAAGGGGTATAACTTGGAAGACTATTACGGTGAGGAATGGGAGAAACGCTATTGGGATTGCGTGCATGACAGCAACATTTCACGAAGAGTTATGTCTATAAAAGAGATTGTCAGACTTATCCTTAAATCGGCTGTGGAGACGGGTACTCCCTTCACCTTTAACAGAGACACGGTGAACAGGGCCAACCCCAACCACCACAAAGGCATCATTTACTGCTCTAACCTCTGCACGGAGATAGCACAAAACATGTCGCAAATAGAGGAAGTGTCAAACGAGATACGCACCGAAGAGGGCGACACCGTAGTGGTAAGAACCGTGAAACCAGGCGACTTTGTGGTGTGCAACCTTGCCAGTTTGTCGTTGGGACATCTGAAACTGGAAGACGAAACAGAGATGAAAGAGGTGGTATCAAGTGTAGTAAGAGCCTTGGATAACGTGATAGACCTGAACTTTTACCCTCTTCCTTTCGCAAAAATCACCAACCGCACCTATCGAAGCATCGGCTTGGGCGTAAGTGGTTATCATCATGCGCTGGCCATAAGGGGCATCAAATGGGAAAGCGAAGAGCATCTGTCGTTCGTAGACAAAGTGTTTGAGCGCATCAATCGTCTGGCTATTGAAGCCAGTTCGGACATTGCAAAACAAAAGGGAAGCTACAAATACTTTGAGGGTAGCGACTGGCAAACTGGCGAATACTTCACCAAGCGACAATATACATCGCCCCAATGGAAAGCACTTGCCAAGAAAGTAAGTCAGCAGGGCATGCGCAACGCCTACCTCTTAGCCATCGCACCCACCAGCAGTACCAGCATCATCGCAGCCACCACGGCAGGCGTAGACCCTGTGATGAAACGGTTCTTCTTAGAAGAAAAGAAGGGTGCCATGCTGCCTCGAGTAGCTCCAAGCTTATCGGATAAAACCTATTGGGTGTACAAAAGCGCATACCTGATAGACCAATCGTGGAGCATGAGAGCGGCGGGAATAAGACAGAAACACATTGACCAAGCACAAAGTGTCAACCTATACATCACCAATAATTATACCATGCGGCAACTGTTGGGACTGTACACCTTGGCTTGGCACTGTGGTGTGAAAACTATCTACTATATCCGAAGTAAATCGTTAGAGGTGGAAGAGTGTGAAAGCTGCGCCTCATAAGACCGATAAAGATTGATGTGATAACAAGTTGATGAGGTAAAAAACAGACTATCAACTCGTAAACTTGTAAACTATCAACTCGTAAACTCATAAACTTAAAAACTCATAAACTAAAAAACATGACACAATTAAAGCGCAATTCGCTATTCAATCCAAACGGAGATACAGACCTACGATTGAGAAGGATGATTGGGGGAAACACCACCAACCTCAATGATTTCAACAACATGAAATACCAATGGGCAAGCGACTGGTACAGGCAAGCCATGAACAACTTTTGGATTCCTGAAGAAATCAACCTCACCCAAGACACAAAAGACTATCCACGACTGGACAAAGCCGAGCGCACTGCCTACGACAAGATATTGAGTTTCTTGGTTTTTCTTGACTCCCTGCAAAGCAACAACCTGCCTTCGCTGTGCGAATACATCACAGCCAACGAGGTAAACCTATGCCTGCACATACAGGCTTTTCAAGAGTGCGTGCACAGTCAGAGTTACAGTTACATGCTCGACACGATATGCAGCCCCGAGCAACGCAATGACATTCTGTATCAATGGAAAACAGATGAGCATCTGTTAAGGCGCAACACCTTCATCGGAAATTGCTATAATGAGTTTCATGAAAAGCAAGATTTGTATGCACTGATGAAGACCTGTATTGCCAATTTCATCTTGGAAGGCATCTACTTTTACAGTGGTTTTATGTTTTTCTACAATCTCAGTCGCAACGGAAAGATGTCTGGGTCGGCGCAAGAGATACGCTACATCAACCGTGATGAGAACACTCACCTGTGGTTGTTCAGAAACATTATCAAAGAATTGAAAAAAGAAGAGCCCGAAATGTTTACGCCCGAAAAGGTGAAAGTGTACGAAGAGATGATGCGAGAGGGCGTTCGTCAGGAGATTGCATGGGGACAATACGTGATTGGAAACGACATTCAAGGGCTCAATGCGCAAATGGTGACAGACTACATTCACTATCTGGGAAACCTGCGTTGGCACAGCTTGGGCTTTGATTATCTGTATGAGGACAATCAAAAAGAACCCGAAGACATGAAATGGGTAGCGCAATATTCTGACCCGAACATGGTAAAGACCGACTTCTTTGAGGCGAAAAGTACGGCATACGCTAAGAGTACAGCCATTGAAGACGACCTATAAGTGCGAATAAACATGCTCAGTATTGCCGTTATTGGTGGTGGACGTTGCAATATCACAAACTCGTTCGCACAAGATTATGTGAAGAAAAACCATCAGCATCCCATCCAACAAACAGCTCACCGTGCACCTGGCTCCAGGTGGTGGCTTCACCATGAAAATGAATTAAAGCGTAATCTCGCACAGCGTTCCTTTTCTTTGAGTGTTAGGTAAACTGTGATGACGAGTTGATGAGTACGGCGAATAATAATGCTACCTAATTATTTTTTTTACTAAAAAGTGATTTTTTTGGAGATAAATATATAACTTAGTGCCGAAAATATGTGTCAATCACAAAAAAAATCGGTATAAATTATGATTTTTCAAAGGCAACAATATATAGACAATTGGATTGCAAGGCGTAGCAACGGCCTTGTAAACATAATAGCTGTAATAAACGATTAGACTATCTATGCATCAAATTCATAACAAATAATAAATCATCAAATCTATGAAAAGACTAGTAATTCCTGTACTTGCATTAGCCTCTAATCAAGATTATTACGACTATGATGAATTCTTCTATGGTAACATATATCATATTATTGGTCTATAATTGAAAAAAAATAAAAAAATAAAAAAATGAAAAAAAACTTTTTAATGATGTTTTGCCTATGCTGCTCATTGGTAATAATGACATCATGTGGCGATGACGATTCTGTTGAAGATATTTCCTTTGTAAAGGGGGAATTATATCAGACGACTTGGAGCGGTCAACAGGTCTACTACGATAATCAAGGGAATGTTAAGGCAGTAGACCACTTCTATCTGGAATTTCAAAAGGAGCCTACTGCTTATTACATACAAACGGATGAGGAAGATAACCAGCGTAAATCATTCACATATAAAATAGAGGGAAAAATGCTGTATGCTGTTGACGGTGTAATCTTTGGCCACTGGACTATCTTAGAGAAAACCAAAAACAAGATGACCATGCAGGCATTTAAGCCGAAAAAATGCTTGGTAGTATTAAATAGAATTAGCTAATAGTGACAGGAGTAGAAGATTTTCTGCTCCTGCTCATATAACCATCATAAGAAATAGATAATAAATAAGTTTGTCAGTCATAATTTTCCCTTTGGCTTTTGTTTCGTGTATATTCAGATGGCCAGGATAATATTGAGTCTCATCGTGAAAATGTGCAACACATTATTGATAGGGTCCCTCTCTTGTTAATACATACTAGCACTACAGTTATTGCCCTCACAGTGATAGCAATGGTGGTGTAAGGTTCATTATCAGTCCAGAGCCATGCTCTGGACGATATGTTTTTGGGTTTTCAATACCATTTAGTACTTATGATACTATTTGACTTTTACAGCTGAACAGCTGTCTTATTACTGCAACCTTTATTCCTGTTCAATTTCAGCACCAAGTCGCAGCGTGTTGCCAAGGTCGTCTACCTTGAAGATGTGTACCCGTTCTTCACTTTTGTTAGGTTGATGCAGCGTAAGGCAGAGCTGTCCACTGAAGGTGCGGAAGAGCATGCCATGCCCGCCATCGTTGCGGTAGATGGGTTCGGGCTGTTGCTTCCACGGCCCACATATCTTGCCTGTAACCGATTCGGCGATGCCCATTGTGTATTCGCCCTTGTGATAACTCGACCATATCATGAGCAGCTTGCCAGTGCGTGTGCGATAGAGATAACAGCCGTCGGTGATGATAGAGATTGGCAGTCCTTTTTCTTCCATGCCCGTACTGTTTGCCCATGGTGCAGCCGAGCCACGGAAAAGCATCTGTGGTGCACCCACGGCTTTCGAGAGGTCGGGCGAAAGACGTATTACGTTCACGGCTCCGTCACCCAGTTGCACCCACTCATGGCAGTACACCATGTAGGGAACGCCATCTTCTACCCACAATGTCCCATCAAGCGCCATCTCGTCGAGTGGCGTCTGTTGATGTGTTGACAGCGGCAGAAACGGACCGTCTGGCTTATCGGCGCGCAGTATCTGTGTGCCACGCCAGGTGTAGTCAGGCCAGCCCTCTACTTTTTTCTTCCAAACGATGTCGCTGTTCACGGTGACGAAGGCATAATTAACATATATTAGTCCTTTTATCAAAACACAGAAAGAAAATTCAGTATCTATTATCCTTCTTTACTGCGCGCCACCAATGGTATATATACTGCCTTTTGGAGGCTTTTCTTTGCAAAAATATCATCTTTCAATGAAAGAGCCATGTGTTATTTGACGTATTTACGCATTTTCAATATCAAAATACGCAAATACGTTTCTGTATTCTATAAAAAAGTATTAAATTCGCACCGTTGAGCCAAAGGTCTTAAAATCTAATAAGAAGTTTTCAATAATAAAAGAGAAATACAAGCAACTCATTTATTACAAATAGATTACAAAACTATGAAAAGAACAAGAACCGTATCTATTTTTGCCCATTCATTCTAAAAATGCGGGGCGCGTTAATTACCTTTGCATGGCAAAAAGAGAAATCTAAAACAATTATACTATCACTTTTAATTTCAACTGCATGAAGAAGTTTATTTATTCAGTAGGCAACAAAAACAAGCTGTTCAAAGTGACCGCTTTAACGGCATTGACACTGTGTTTGCCTGCAATGGCATCTGCATATAATGCAAATGCAAACAAGGTAGAGATGAGTCAGCAGAAAGCTGACCACATTACAGGTACCGTAACCGATACTAATGGAGAACCAGTTATTGGTGCTACCATTAAAATTGTAGGTAGTGGCAACGGTACTGTCACAGACATGAATGGTAATTTTACACTCAGCGTTGCAAGAAATGCTGAACTGCAAATCTCATCTATTGGGTATGTTACTAAAAAAATAACAGTAGTTAGCAACAACATAACTGTTGTTTTGGCAGAGGATCGTGCCTCCCTTGATGAGGTGGTTGTATTAGGCTACGGTGCTGGTCAACGCAAACAAGACCTTTCTGCCTCTGTAGGTGTAATTAATAATGCGGATAAACTATCCGTTCGTCCAGTCAGCTCTACGGAGGGTATGCTGCAAGGTCAGTTGGCAGGTGTTACTATCACAGCCAATGGAGGTGACCCTACTTCTGCACCAAACATTGTTATTCGCGGACAAGGCTCCATGAATGGCGACAATGTGCTGTGGGTTGTAGACGGCATTCCTGGTGCTCCTATTCCTTCTATGAATGACATAGAGTCAATTGTTGTACTGAAAGATGCTGCATCGGCAGCCATCTATGGTGCACAATCGGGAGCTGGAGGCTGTGTGTTGGTAACAACCAAGAAAGCCAAAGAAGGAAAAGTGAGCTTGAGTTATGACGGTTTATATGGTTTCAGACAAGCAACCAACCTGCCCAAAGCACTCACTGCAGAAGAGCAAATCAAGCTGGCTAATATCTCGTATAAGGCAGCAAGACTGGATACTCCTATTGGCTGGGATACAAAAGTGAATCCTTATATCGCCACCAATCGTACAGACTGGATGGACGAAGTATTTAGAAATGCTTTCTACCAAAGACACAACGTGGTTATCAACACAGGTACCTCCTCGGCAAGAAGCCGTTTGAGTTATGCCTATGACGGTGATGATGGTGTATTGATTGGCACATTCAACAAGAGACACACCATACATTATAACGGTCAGTTCGACATTAACAAATGGATAACCATTACCGAGGATTTCACTTGGCGCAACTCGCAAATGCGCGGAGCCAACACTGCAAACCCTGAAGGTGGTGTCATTATGAACGCATTACACATGCCTTCGAGTGCCAGTGTTTACAATCCAGACGGAACTTATGGTGGCGTTTCAGAGCCTGGTAACGGTTACACCGACATCCATGGTGATGCCATCAACCCAGTGCGCATACTATGTGCCAGCAATGCTTATGACAAAACGAGTGATATGTGGTCAACCACCTCACTACAACTCCATGACATTATACCTGGATTGAAGTTTACCAGCAGATTTTCTTTCAACATTGAAAACAACTTCTATAAGGAGTTCAACCCTATGCGTCCTGAATCTGGTAAGCCACAACTCTTTAACGAGATGAACGAATCGGCTTACAGATATAAAAAATGGATGACAGAAAATACACTGACTTACGATAATTCCTTTGGAAAACACAACCTGGGGCTCTTGTTATCTACAACAGCCAACAAGTTAATACAACGAGGTGTTAGTGTGAATGCACGTGGTTTCTCGGACGAAACTCCTGCTCTTCAATATTTGGCATACGCTGGAACTACCACACCAGACGACTATCTTATTGGTCCTGATGCAAACGTAGCTTGCATTGCACGTGCTTCTTATTCGTACGATGATCGCTATTTCCTAACAGCATCATGGCGTAGAGACTACGCAGGTCGTCTGCCTAAGGATAACAACTATGGCGACTTCCCCGCTTTTACAGGTGCATGGAAAATCTCAAATGAAAGCTGGTTCGCTAAAAATAAAAATCTAAACTTATTGAAACTTCGTGCTTCTTGGGGACGCGTTGGTAATCTTGGCTCCATTGGTTATGGTTACAAAGCTGCCCAACTGTCATCAGACGTATGGTCAGAAGGTGCACAGTACGGCGTTACAAGTAACACCTTATGGGGAACCCTCATCTATAATGGTACAGCATTGAATCCATCGTTGACTTGGGAAACATCCGAGCAGTGGGATTTAGGTTTGGATGCAGCCATGTTCAACAACAGACTATCTTTAGGATTTGACTATTTCAACAAGCGCACCTACAATCTTATACAGCAACAATCTGTAGGTTGGCCCTCAACAATAGGTCTTGATGCCATGCTTGTTAACTTAGGAGAAGTTAAGAACGAAGGTGTGGAAGTGCAAGCCGCATGGAACGATCAAGTGAATAAAGACTTCTCTTATTATATCAATGGTAACTTTGCGTGGCTGAAAAACCGTGTTACCGACACTGGAACCTATGATGAGAAAGGTAATCCTGGCATCTGGGTAGGTGACGTTTATGGACATAATGATTTCAAAAACCTCACAAATCTTTTCCAGACAACACAAGGACAAGCTCTTAACTCGTTCCACCTCATTAAGACAGACGGTATTTTCCAAAGTGATGAAGAAGCTGCAGCATACGTTGACAAAGATGGCAAACGCATACAACCCAATGCTAAAGCTGGTGATTTGAAGTTTGTTGATGCCAACAAGGATGGGAAGATTGACGACAAAGACCGGCAATATTGTGGTAGTTCTATGCCAAAGACGACCTATGCACTCACAGCAGGATTTAATTGGAAAGGACTATCTGTAAGTGCCATGTTCCAAGGTGTGTCTGGCGCTCAGGCGCTCTTTGTAGGAAAGCACCTCACACTGAGCGACACAGAGGGTAACTTCAACCGCTGGAACAAGATATTGGATGCGTGGTCTCCTGAAAACAGGGGAAGCGATATTCCACGTATTTCAAAGAACGATCCTAACGGTAACTTCACAACTTCTTCGGACTGGTACTTGGAAGATGCATCCTACTTGCGCTTAAAGAACCTAACCATAGGATACGACTTTACAGACTTTATCCAGAAATGGGGACACCTGAACGATCGTAAAAGCTCGCTCTACGTATATTTCAGCGCAGAGAATGTTTTCACCATCACCAAATATTCGGGCATGGACCCAGAGGTGGGTGGCTTTGACACGATGAAATATCCTCTGTCAAGAGTACTTTCATTAGGTGTAAAGATTACTTATTAAAACCAAACAGCTAAGAATTTTATCATTATGAAAAAATATATTTCAATTATCACTGTTGTAGCTGCTGTGACTTTTACATCGTGCAGCGACTTTCTTGACGTACAGCCAGAGGGAAAGCCAACAACAGAAAACTATTTTGTCAATGACCAACAAGCCATTGATGCCATTGACATGTTGTACGGAAGGTTGCACCAAGAGAATGTTTTTGGTCGTGAATTCTTCTGGGAACAAGGCGGCGGTCAGGATGTTGTATGGGGACGCACACGAGGCTATGGCACGTTAGCAACCTTGAAATACAGCGGTGACGAAAGTCCATTAAGAGACACCTTTGAGCAATTTTACAACCAAATGGCAAGAGCCAACTGGGTTATTGTAAAGTTACTGAACAAGGAAAAACAAACCAAATTGACTCCAGTAGAGAGTCGCTCGTTAGGTGAAGCATTGTTTGTACGCGGAATGTGCCACTTCTATATCGCATACCGCTATGGTACTGATAAACAAGGTGTGCCATTTGTACGCTACGAGGATTTTGAAAATGGCTATGACAACAGCATTCCAAAGCAAAGTGCAACGGTCATGGACGATTACAAGATGATTATTGAAGACATGGACAAAGCCATTCAATATCTTCCTACGGTTGATCAATACGATGACAACAATAAGGGTCGTGCACACCAAGCTGCTTGTGTAGCATACAAGGCAAAAACGTACGCATATTGGGCTTGCTGGGACAAGTCACAGTGGAAACAAGTTGTTGCTTGTGTAGATGAACTGGAAAACAAATATGGACGCGGTCTTGCTCCTACTTATGATGAGGTATTTACCCCAGACATGAGCAAATTCTATGGTAAAGAATATCTATGGGGTGTGCCTGGCTATGGCGGTCAAACACCTGGCGGTATTGAATTTACAGGCGTTGTTTTGGAAAATAAAGCATGGGGCGTATATAACGGATGGGGACAAAACAAGCCCTCATACGAGATCTACGAAGAGCTGATGAAAGACGGCAAAGACAATGTACGCTTGAAACGTACTCTGTTAGAGTACAATCAAGAGTTCAAATTCTTTGGAGAAACCAGAAAATTCTTTTCTGCATCTGACGTAGAATCGGGCTTCATGTGCAACAAGTACATGCAAGCATTCGAACCAGAAGACTGTGTAGAGAAAGGAATGGTTAGTGGCAACGGTAACTGGCCCACCACTCGCATCATGTTCCCGTTAATTCGTATGGCAGAAATGTATCTGTTCCGTGCAGAAGCCAACATCATGATGGGCAACGCAGCTGCTGCCGCCAAAGATATTAATAAGGTGCGCAATCGCTCAAGCCTCGCTTCGCTTGACCACAATCCTACAATGATGGATATCTATCACGAACGAAGATGCGAACTTACCTTCGAGTATTACGATGCTCTCTATGACTTAAAGCGCTGGCACAAGAGCTGTCCAGAACTCAAAGACGTTACAGCCAAAGCATTGACAAGTCAACCTCGTGTTCGTAAGTACAAGGATCGTTCTAATCCTGAGTCATCCTTTGAGATTGTACCTTATGCAGATAATCAGGATAGGATTACTACTTACGACGACCACCTCATTGTGTTCCCATATCCAAGTAAGGCGATCACTGAATCGAATGGGCAATTAAAGCAAAATGAGAGATACAACTAATTCTGTCCATCGTTAATATAGAAGATAGTCTATCCTTTCCCCAAAAAAGGATAGACTATTTTTATAAATATTTTGTACTTTTGTAATTCTAAGAAATAATATTAAATGAAACGTCAAATTCTGCTATTAGTAGCACTATTAGTAAACGCTTACTCGGGCTTGTTTGCACAAAATACCAACATGCAAACATACACCATGGAGCATCCATACAAGGTAGAAAAGCTCAAGGCTCCCAAAGGTAAGAAAGTAAAAAATGTTATCTTAATGGTAGGCGACGGCATGTCGCTGATGGATGTCTATGCCGCTTGGGTGTGCAATCGAGGACGTTTATGGCTCGACAATGCACAATACATTGGACTGTCGGCTACCCATTGCACCGATAAGCTCATCACCGACTCGGGCGCAGGTGGTACCGCATTGGCAACAGGACACAAAACGAAATACCATGCCGTAGGGGTTGACCCAGAGGGGAAACCGCTTACAGCAATCATAGATCTTGCAAAACGTAAAGGCAAAGATGCGGGAATTGCAGTGACATGCCGCTTGTGGGATGCCACGCCTGCCGACTTTTGCTGCCATAACATTAACAGGGACAACGAACAGGAAATCGTAGCCGACTATCCAACCAGTGGCGTTGACTTTGCTTTTGGTGGTGGAGCCAAATATTTCACAAACAGGAAAGACGGACGCAACATCTTCGAAGAGCTGAAAAATCAAGGTTACTACATTGCCAGGACGTGGGAGGAATTAGAAAAATGGGAAAGCGGAAAGGTGTTCTGCGTGCCTTACGAGGTGGACACTCCTCTGCCTGATGAGCGTGGGGACTTGCTTGCTCGCGCTACCATGAAAGGCATCAGCTTGATGAATCAAAACAAGAACGGCTTTTTCATGATGGTTGAAGGGTCACAATTAGACGACTATGGACATTTTAACCAACTGGATATGCTCATGAAAGAACTACACGACTTTGACCGTACCATCGGTGAAGTCATGAAATGGGCTGCCAAAGATGGTGAAACATTAGTTGTCGTAACTGCTGACCATGAAACAGGAGGTCTTACTTTACACGGGGGTGACTTAGCAACTGGACGCATTGAAGCAAAATTTGCAAGCACTGGTCACACTGGCGTTATGGTTCCCGTATACGCTTTCGGCCCTGGTGCAGAAGAGTTTACTGGATTCATGGACAATACAGAAATCTTCTGGAAGATTAAAAAACTGATGCGACTATAATTGTGGCTTGCACAATTTTCCTCTGAAGCCTGTCAACACAGAAAGACTTGTAATGTCTGAAAAAAAACGACAAACCATGAACGGGAAACATGCAAAAACGCTTTATACGCATGCAGGAAAACATAGTCCCAGACTCATCCCCTTGAGTGAATGCGACGAAAGCATGGGGTTTAGGCGACAAAAGCATGGGGTTAACAGTTCAATCTGCATGACTTTGCAGCCTTATCTCAATGAGTTGACAATTCAACGAGAAACCTACTGACTACAAACACATTACGACAACCAGTCACACTAAATACAAAATTCGCAGCATATACTACTGACGCCTTCTTTTACAAAACAACTTATCAATGCTTACATCATCCATCATGCTAAAAAAAACATTACAAGTTCTTCTCTCCCTCGGTATCATGTCGCCACTGAACATGATGTCGCAAAACCTAATATCTTCGGGTTCACCTCTGTACAAACTTCCTTACAAGAACACCTACGTCATGGAAACGTTAGTGGCAGAGAACACTTTCCGTACGGCTAAGGTAGAGAAGACCCAACCCGGAACCTTTGCACAAGCCAAGAAAGTGTTGCCATCCCCCTATTGGGAAGGGCACAACAAGGAAATAGAGATGTACTGGAAGGCGTGGGAGATAGGGATTAAAAACATCTGTCAGCCGTTAGATGACTCTGGATTTGTAACCAGTTATATCGCTCCAGCCTACAATGGAAACATCTTTATGTGGGACAATGCCTTTATCACGATGTTCTGCCGATATGGTAAAAACTTCTTCCCATTTCAGAAAAGCTTAGACAACTTTTACGCCAAGCAACATCCCGATGGCTTTATTTGTAGAGAGATACGTGCCGATGGTAGCGATTGTTTCGGCAGATACGACCCTACCAGCACGGGTCCCAATATTCTGCCATGGTCCGAATGGCTGTATTATACGCAGTTTGGCGATGACAATCGACTCAACAAGGTCTTCCCTGTACTGGCGGCATACTACAAGTGGTTAAAGCTAAACCGTACTTGGCGCAATGGTACTTATTGGTCGAGTGGCTGGGGAACAGGCATGGATAATATGCCACGAGTACAAGACGGATACAACACCATCTACAGTCATGGACACATGATATGGTTAGATGCCTGCCTGCAACAAATTATGGTGGCTAAGATTTTGTTGAAAATGGGCTTCTACTTGGAACGTTGGCAAGAGATAGAAACCTTCGAAGATGACATAAAGCACCTTTCACAATACATTAACGACAACATGTGGAGCGACAAAGATGGCTTTCTCTATGACCAATATGCAGACAACAGCCTTAGCACTACACAAGGCATTTATGCCTATTGGGCGCTACATACCGACGTGTTGTCTAAAGAGCGGTTGGATAAACTGGTTGCTCACTTGACCGATACTACCAAGTTCAACCGTCCGCATTGCGTCCCTTCCCTCTCGCATAGTCATCCCAAATACAAAGCTAATGGGCGTTATTGGGTTGGAGGCGTATGGCCAGGCACCAATTACATGATCATCTCTGGACTCGTAGACAAAGGATATCGACAGTTGGCATGGGATATTACCATGAATCATTATAACAACGTACTGGAGGTGTACAAGAAGACGGGCACTTTCTTTGAGTATTACGCACCCGAAAGTAACAATCCTGGCTTCATGGCTCGCAAGGACTTTGTGGGTTGGACGGGGCTTCCTCCCATTGCCGAACTCATAGAATACATCTTTGGCATTAGAGCTAACCATGAACAGAACACCATTACCCTGGACGTCAACCTGTTAGATGGTTATGGCATTGATAAGTATCCCTATGGCCAAGATGGACTTATTTCCTTCAGAGTACAAAAACGCAACTCCAAAGAAGAGAAGCCTAAGGTCACGATTCAAACGAACGTTCCCTTTAAAGTCATCTTACTTTGGAGTGACAAAAAATTAGAGCAACAGGTTGGGGTTGGTAAACATTCCCTCTAACACTTTATTGAAAACCAAGCATGTATCAAACAATGACAACACGTATAGCCATCGACCTTGGTGGCACCAATCTTAGAGCTGCGAGAGTAAGAAATGGGCAAATTGAGGCCTCTCTACAAGAGCCATGCCTTGCCAACGGAACGCAAAATGAAGTGTTAGAGCAAATTGCACAAATGATAACACGGCTCAACCAGTCATCAGTTGAACGCATAGGCATAGCAGTACCCTCCATTGTAGACTACAAGAAGGGCATTGTGTACAACGTGCAAAACATACCTTCGTGGACAGAGGTACATCTAAAAGATATTCTTGAACAACGCTTTAACTTGGAGACAAGGGTGGACAATGACGTGAATTGCTTTGTTGCTGCAGAGAATGTGCTGGGAGCGGGACAACCTTTCAGAGATTTTGTAGGCATCACTTTAGGAACAGGTGTCGGTGCTGGCATCGTTATCAACAATGAGGTGTACCGAGGAGTCCATACAGGTGCTGGCGAAATTGGCTGTATTCCTTATTTAGATAGCATCTACGAAGACTACACCAGCAGTCAGTTGTTCAACAAATGGCATACAACGGGGCAGCAAGAAGCATTGAAAGCCGCACAAGGAGACCAAGCAGCACTCGAAAAATGGCAAGAATTAGGCTTCCATTTAGGAAAGTTATTGCAAGTAATTCTGTACGCATACAACCCTGAAGCCATCATCATCGGAGGCGGCATCTCTTTGTCGCACCCTCTCTTTGAACAATCAATGTATGAGTCAATGCACGAAAAATTCTTGTTCCCGAAAGAAGCCGAAGCCGTTCAAATCATCTTTTCTAAGCTTAAAGACAGTAATATTTTAGGTGCTGCCCAATTATAAAATTTATTCATTTATCCATTCTCACAAATAATGAAAAAGTCACTTTTCTTGTCATTGCTACTGACATTCCTAACCACGTTTAATGTATGGAGTCAGCACTCGTTCCGTTTCCATGATGGAAAGTTTAGGATAGCTCAATTCACAGACATTCACTGGGATGCGAAATCTGCTAATTGCAAGCAAACTTCAGCAATCATTCAGAAGGTCATACAAACGGAAAAGCCCGACATCGCCATTCTTACGGGCGATATTGTAACCGAACAACCTGCCGGCGAAGGTTGGAAATCAATCATCCAAATCTTTGAAAATTCTCATCTGCCTTTTGTGGTTGTAATGGGAAATCATGATGCCGAGGTGATGAGTAAAAAAGAAATATACCAACAGCTTACAGCTTCTCCCTATTACGCAGGATGTATCGGGGCAACCAACATCACGGGGTATGGCAACTGTTCTATTCCTATTTATTCTTCAAATAAGAGCAGCGACCAACCAGCAGCCTTGATTTATTGCATTGACTCCAACGACTATCCGACTATCAAAGAGTATGGTGCATACGATTGGATACACTTTGACCAAATACAATGGTATCGGACAGAAAGCAAGAAATATACCCAAGCCAATGGTAACAAGCCACTCCCATCACTTGCTTTCTTCCATATACCGCTAGTAGAGTTCAAGCATGTAGTGGCTCGCAACGACTACTTGGGGAGCTATGGCGATGGTGAGGTCTGTTCATCCAATATCAATTCGGGCATGTTTGCTTCTTTCATTGACATGAAAGATGTAATGGGCGTGTTTTGTGGACACGACCACGACAACGATTTCATCGGCATGGAATACGATATTGCCTTAGGTTATGGTCGTGTGAGTGGTCTTGATGCGTATGGAAAAGTAGACCGTGGCGGTAGAATCATCGAGTTATACGAAGGTCAACGCAAATTTGATACATGGGTACGGACATCCAACAAGAAAGAGGATACCTTCTACTATCCGTCTGCACTCACATCGAAAGATGAACGAATCATGAATTATCTGCCTGCAAAACCTTTCAAGCCATCCAAGCAGGGGGTAGCATACACGTATTTTGAAGGTAAGATTAAGCACACCAAAGACATTCACACTTTGAAAAAGGTAGAGAGTGGAACAATGAAAAACTTCTCTATCAACAACGCAAAACAAAACGACCATTTTGCTTATATCTTCCGAGCATTCATCCAAATAAAGGAACGTGGCGTATATCGCTTCTACACCTATTCAGACGACGGTAGCAAATTATTGATTGACAACCAATTGGTTGTTGACAACGATGGCGGACATAGTGCTCGAAGAGCTGAAGGAAAAGTGGCACTCGAGCCAGGCTTTCATGAAATTGAGGTTCGATACTTTGAAGACTATATGGGACAAACTTTAGAAGTAGGCTATTCAGCAAGAAACGTTACAGAACAAAGTATACCGAGCGAACTCTTATATTTGCCACAGTAACTGGAAAAACTGAGCGATGAGAAAACCATTCAAGCCATTCAGGAGAACCCCTACATGCAGTACCTGCTTGGGCTCGAGAAGTTTACGGAAAAGCCGGTGTTCGTTCCTGAGTTGTTCGTCCTTGTCCGCAAGCGACTCGATCATGACTTCTTCAACATGCTGACCCTGATGCTGGCGGAAACGGACGGGAGCAAGCCGAAGAAGGAACACACCGACGAGGACGGCAACGATCACGGCGGTACGATGAAGATTGACGCTACATGCTGCGACGCCGAGGTACGCTATCCAACGGATTCCAACTTGTTGGAGGACGGCAGTAGGCTGATACACCGCCTGCTTGACAAGTTCTGCACACGCCACAAGGTGAAGAAGCCGCAGACCCGCCGCACGGAAGCCCGCCAGGCCTTCATCGGACTGATTAAGAAGAAACGCAAGGGAAAGAAACTCATTGACAAGACAAAGCTAATCCAGATACGATGC
>ERZ1036438.187-NODE-187-length-35599-cov-5.799122_pt1 | contig 35599 bp, 29 predicted proteins | sample MGYA00514224_ERZ1036438 | MGnify/ENA primary metagenome ERZ1036438 (study PRJEB33795, sample SAMN09464924) | human gut metagenome | host: Homo sapiens | place: USA: Stanford, California | collected 2016-07 | study: EMG produced TPA metagenomics assembly of the...
CGATGGCGGGAGCAATGCCCGAGGCTTCGATGGTCAAGATTTTGTTGATTTCCGTTGAGCCGTAACGCTTGATGAATTCGATGGCGATGGCTTTCATGAGGTTGGGATCCATCTGGTGGTTGATAAACTTATCTACTTTCAATATGCCACCAGGATAGCATTTGCCATCTTTCAGAATGCGGTCTATTAATGTCTTCATCTTTTGCATTATTTAATAATGCATGCAAATTTACGAAAAAGATTGTAAGTGCAGAAAGATGACAAACTATTTTTTCTTGCCGCTTGTGCCGTGCTTCACTTGGTGCTGTCGCTTGGTAATGCGGTGCCTGTTGATTGGTCTATTTGTTGTTTGCAGCCGTTGATCATGTTTTCAATCTGTGTCATGCGGTATTTTAACCCAGGTTTGTATCCGTAATGTTGATAGTAGGAGCGTGCGCTTTCAAAATACTCAAGTGCGTTTTCCCAATCCTTATTGAACAGATAACAGAACCCAAGACGGTAGAGGGCATCGGCTTTTTCGTTGTCATGGCATACGTTCAGCATCTTTTCATAGCATGGGATGGCTGCTTGGTATTGTTTTAATTGAAAGTGACTTTCAGCGTTGGCATAATAATAGACCGATTGTTCGTGAGGTGCGAAGACGGTGATACTCGGCATAACCGAGTCAAGATAAAGGCATGCCTGCTCGTATTTCCATAGATGATAGTAGCACACGCCGATGTAAGCCTTATACCTTTGGTTGAGAAGGTATTCCTGGTCAAGCTTCTGAAACAGCAAAAGAGCCTCATGATACTTCTCACTTTGAAAGTATTCTAGCGCCATGTTCAGTCGGTCTTTGTCATTGATGGGGCGGTTGTGAATGGCATCTACCGGGCTGTTTTGCCCAAACAATAACACGAGGGTGGCCAACCCAATCATCAGATAGTGCCTCGGCTTCATGTTATGTTCCTCATTTTGTGTAGAAATCAATAACGCGTTGGATGGCTCGTTGACACACAGGACAGAACTCAGGCGTGTCATTTGTGCGCATTCTACAATCGGGTGACGCACGGTAAATGCCTTTCAGCGAGTAGCCTGCGCCTTCTATCAATCCCACGGAAGGTACTTTTTCCATCATGTCTTGCCATTTATCAGAAAACTTAACTTTGGTTGTTATGTTTTGTTCCCATGGTTCTACGTCAGGCGGATACATGGGGATTTCCTCGAAATCGTAGGCATATTCGTCGGCCAGTCCAGCAAAGCTATGGCCAAACTCGTGTACGACAACAGGTTTGAACGACGGATGGTGGGTCATAGATAAGTTGTATGAGTTGAGAATACCGCCACCTCCGTACTGATGAGTGTTCACCAAGATGATGATATGTTCGTATGGAAGTCCTGCCAGCCAGTCGTGTACGGCCTTCAACCGTAATGTAGTAAGATAGCGGTTGCTATAAAACGTGTCAAAGTGCGAGTGCAGGGCGGTATTCTTCCACACGCCTTTAGAAGGCTCGCTTGTACCGCTGTCTGCCGAAGGAGCTTTGACTGCTATGATGTTGAACCTGTTTCTCATGGACTTAAAAGGCTCATGCGCAAACAACGCCTCGGTGGCTTCGGCGGCATCTTTCAGGAAGGTGTCCATCTCGTCAGTGCGATATCCCTCTGCCAGGAAGGCGATGTGGATGCAGCGGGAGGTGTCTTGAGCCGTTTGTAGCGTTTCAAATGGAGTGCGGTTTCGTTCTCCAGTGTGCTTAATCAAAATGTCACTTGGTGCGACCGTGTGTGTCAGTTGGGTCATCGTCTCACGCCTGTTGTTATTCAAGGTCACCGTAACGTCAACGGTGTCCTTGGGCATCGGAACGAGAAATACATTCTCGAAAGCCCTGCTTGTGTGCTTGGCTTCATCGTAAGTGAGCCATTCTTGAAACAACGTGGAAAACGAATTGCGGTAGAGCGTGCGCTTCGTGTGATGGTCGCGGACGGTTATTTGCCCGTTCCCCTCCATGGGTAATTCGGCCAACCGCTGTTTTTTTCCGTACCATCTGGGCAGGACGTTCAATTGGTCAACGGCGATGTGTTGCTGGTTTGCGTTGCCCGAAAAAATATAATCAATGCGCAGTGTGCTGTCAGAAAACACCTTGTTGAAGTCCTGTGCGTTCGCGTTTGCAGACATGAACAGGCACAGAATATACGTGAGCACATGGGTTAGGAAGGTCTTGATGTTCATTGTTCAATGCTTAAAATAAATCAATTTCGTTCATCAACTCTTGTATATAGTCGCGTTGCCAATCGTCTTTGTGTAGCTTATTGTCACCATACAGCAAGATGTCGATGTCCATTTGGATGCGATTAAGCGACCTTTCAGACCCTGTGTTTCCACATATACGTTCCATGTTTTTCACCTTTTTAGTGAGTTCTTCAAGGGTTTCTTCCACCTTTGTGTATGCCAAACAGTTGTAAAATAGGTCTGATGGCATACCAATGGGCTGTGTCCACTTCGTTGTAGTGAACTTCATGTAAGGCCAAGTGTCCACCAATAGCTGCCTAGCTTGTTTCATGTTGCGCTCTTGGTTGACATTTGTTCCCAATGCTAAGATGACTTGTTTGCTGTCCATTTGTACAAAATTACTAATAATTATTAAACGTACACCAATCCATTGTGTTTTTTTTGTGAATTTATGTAACTTTGTCTAACATCTTAATGTTCATGAATAAAATTGCGATTATATTCCTCTTTTCAATTTCATCTATGGCATCATGGGCCCAGATGAGATGGAACCAGACCTATCAACTCTACATCAATCAATACAAAGATTTGGCTATTCGGGAGATGCTTCAATACCGAATCCCGGCGAGTATCACCTTGGCTCAGGCTGTTTTTGAGAGTGGAGCGGGGCGAAGTAGGTTGGCACGACTGGGCAATAACCATTTCGGAATCAAGTGTCATGACTGGACTGGTCGTACCATTGCTGAGGATGATGACGCTTTGGGCGAATGTTTTCGCGCATACGATCATCCCCTTCAAAGTTTTGAAGACCATAGTAAATTCCTTGTGAACAGCAGTCGTTACCGCAGATTGTTTAGCCTTTCCATGCAAGATTACCGTGGTTGGGCACATGGTTTGAAAGCTTGTGGCTATGCAACCAACCCACGATATGCTTATAAACTCATCGAATTGATAGAGCTTTACAAGCTTTATGTCTACGACAGTGCCAGGTCATACGATCACGCCATGGTTGAATATTCTGGCAATCAAACAGTAGTTAACCAGGCAAAGCCTTTGCATCCCATCGCAATCTTCAACAAAAATTATTATGTCCGGGCTCGTCGCGGCGATACTTTCAAGCTGATAGGCGAGGAAATCGGCGTGTCGTACAAAAAGATAGCTAAGTACAACGAGCGAGATAAAGATGATGCTTTGACAGAAGGCGAAATCATTTTCCTGAAGAAAAAGCGAAAAAGAGCACCGAAGGCTTTCAAGAATCGTCCGCATGTTGTCAAGAACGGAGAGAGTCTGTATATCATCGCACAGATTTATGGCATGCGTCTGTCCAGTTTATACAAGTTGAATGGTTTTACTCCAGACCATACCATCCACGTCGGTGACGTTGTGAGAGTATATTAGGACAAGCCAGTTTGCACGGCTGAGAACAATAAATACGAAAAACCATTGAGCCAGTAGGGTGAACCTCGCTCAATGGTTTTATTTTTCAGATCAATTGAATTGTCTTTCGGAACACTACTGAATAATGCGCGTCATGTTGAACTCTGCGATTTTTCCGTCAGGATTTACCTTGGCTTTGATGCGATAATGCATGGTTTGCTGTGTATCATCTACCTTGTCAACATCTTGGTCTGCAGAGAAATTCACGGTGTATTCGTATTGTTCGTCGCCGATTTCTTTCTTGTCAATCTTGTAATCATTGAGCAGATGCCATGACATGCTGGCCACCTCCTGGTTGTATAGTTTATGCAAAAAGGTGATGACATCATTTTTATTCGCATCCACTTTACCCAGAAAAGAACTGATGACAGGACTGACCGTGCTGGTCAAACCATTCTCGTCTTTTGCGTTGATACTCTGAAAGAACTGTTTAAACAGCGAGCTTAACATGGCTCTTTCCTCTGGTTGTACGGTCTGTGCGTTGATTGTTTTGATGCCATCTTTAGCATCATCTACATACGCACCGTTGGGATGGTCTTCCAGGTAGAACTGATATGCGTCCACACTGTTGGCCGAACTGGCAGCCACCCAGTCCAACGAGTCAATCTTGCGCATGGCTTCCGCACGGTGTTCTGAGTCGGGATGCTTGTCAAGATAATCTTCCAGAGCCGTCTTCGAGTTGCTTACCCAGGCATTGGTCCACTCGCTATCCATTTGCTGGATGGCCGTCAAGCGAACGTGTATGGAGTCTCTGTGTGCCATGGGGGCGTCTTTAAAGCGGTCAAGATAGTCTTGAAGCACGATGGGATCTTCGCTCTTGGCGGCAAACTCGTAAGCCTCCAGCTCTTCTTTCATTTGTGCATTGTGATAGAAATAATAGCCCACTCCGCATGCAATGATGGCTATGATGAAAGCTGCTATTATGGTGGTGTGTTTCTTCTTGGGACGTTGCATGTCTCCGTTGGGCGCTGGAGACGTTGTGTCCACCATGGTTGCAGGCTCTTCTTTCAGCTCTATAGCCTGTTCATGAACCGGAGATGTATCATCGCGATAGTTCATATTGGCATGGTGGCAGTTTGGACATTCGTGCAAATCATTAAAATAAACTTCACCACATTGCGTGCAACGGGTCACTCTATCAGCAATTTCTACCCCGCAAGAGGGACAAACGGGTGCTCGGTCACTGATTTGGTGGCCGCACTCCGGACATCTAATTATCGCCATATTGTCAAAGTGTAGTATATGTTTGTTAATGTATCCATGTATACTTTCTCGTGTTCGTGGCATTTCGTCGGAATCTGATTTCTCTGAGTCCGTGCCTTCCCATCATTCTACTTTTATCAACGAAGGTGTTGATTCCGTTGATTCTACCTTTACCCGTGTATTGCCACATGGTAATGTCGCGCCCGTCTGCCAATACCGGTTCTCGGTCGGTATACTGCGCTATCATGATTTGATAACTGTCCAGTTGTCCAGATAGGTTGTGGTCATAGAAGTTGGCACCTGTGTAGATGAGTGGTTTTTGTTGATAAACTTCTTCTACCATGCGCAGGAATTTGTGTAAAGAGTCACAAAAAGCTTCTGTTGACAAGCCGCTACGTGTTTCTACGTCAATCATGGGAATGAGGTCTTGGTCGCCAGGTCGGCACTGTGTCATGAAGTTCTGCAGTTGGAGTGTCAAGTTGGTTTTAGGTCTGAAAAAGTGGTACGAACCCACTTTCAGGCCGTAGCGATGAGCCAACTCGATGTTGGTTTGATAGGTAGGGTCTATCCTGTCACCGCCTTCAGTGGCTTTGAGGTAGACGTATGTGTTCTTGGTGTTTTCACCTACTGTTTCCCAAAACACCTCTCCTTGGTAGTGGCTCAAGTCGATGCCATGTACATGCGAGCATGTGTCTTCGCATTGTACGTCAAAATATTGGGCATGGACAGCCAATATGCAGAATAGGGCAATCACGCATGAAACGATTCTTTTCATATCTGCAAATATACATAAAAAACAGAATCTTTACGCCCGGTTGTCTAAAAAAAATAAAGTCAGCGTATATCTTTGTGGAAAATTTGCTTCTTTGGTGTCAATCGTTGTTTACAAAATCATTCCCGAATTGGTGAAAACATGGTTGAAAAGTGATAAGCAGAATTTTATTTCTGAAGATTATCCTTTTCCTTCTGATTACTCTCATCTTTCAGAAGATCTGCCAAAAAAGAATCCAGGTCCTTGTCTAAATCGCTCATCAAGTCGCCTCCTATAATCACGGTGTCATCGTCTGCGACATACAGTTCGGCTATATTCTCTTGTTCATCATTCTCTAAAACAAAGCTAAATGGCTTGAGAATATTCATCTGATCAACCGTTTCATGAAGTTGTTTCAGGACTTTGCGAAGAATAGCAGCGGCATGTTCGTAGAACTTCTCTTCCGTATTGCCTATCCATTCTTCAACGACGCAACGGGTAATCTCGTTTTCATCGTCATCGAATGCTCGTAATTCTCCACTGTCTTGATAGATTCGGATGTGAATATCCGTAACGAGTGATGGGTTTTCATCTGACGTGAACTTTTGTGCTATCTTGCGAATGGCATACTCAGTCTGCTTGTACACTTGTTCGGTTGCGTTCATTAGTAGGTCCTTTCGATTATACCCTGCAAATATAATTCTTTTTGCGAACACAGCAAGCAAATTTAGAAATAATTTATCTTAATGGTCACGGCTCTCTCATTTATGAAAGGTTGTTGGTTGTGAAAGACTGAATATCACATATTTGTATAAACAACGATTATTAGGAATAAAACAACCTTTGACGACTATGTTTGGACTGATGGCTGAATATTCGCCATCGCCACTTGCGTGTGTTAACAAACCTTTTGTTTGTTAAATCAATTCTTTTTATTTGACAAAATAAAATCGCAAAATAGAGAAAACAGGAAAATGCTATAGGTATATAAAGTCATGATATCATCTTTTTTCATCCCATTCACGCAGAATACACCGGCAATCTGCATGCTTTTGCAGTCTAATATGTATGCTCTTGCTCCTCAATATGCATGCTTTTACACCCCAATTTACATCATATAACACGCCTTTTTGTACAAAAACAAGTGCTTTCATCCTCAAAACACATCTCTTTTTCATGGTGATTTAGATTTATAAACCGTATAACTTATTATAAATCAATACAATAATGAAACACTTCTATATTTCGCATATTTCCGGCGAATAAGTATGTTAGTGGATAAAACGCCCAGCATTTGTGTTAAAAAGTTGTTGTGACGGGAGCTGTTTCACCGAAGAAGGTTCCGTTCGATAGAATACAGATACAGCGCAATCATCATAAATGAATGAACTGTGCCGAAACGGCTTACAGGTTAATTTGACATCGCATCACCTACATTTTGTATACAGGCTTTGCTTGTTTCGGCTTTTTTGTATAATTTTGCGTTTGATAAGATATAAATTTCAAACTATGTATAGAACGAATACATGCGGGGAGTTAAGACTTTCCGATGAGGGCAAGGAGGTAATCCTGTCTGGATGGGTGCAGCGTACACGTAAGATGGGTGGAATGACATTTGTTGACGTGCGTGACCGATATGGCATTACCCAACTTGTTTTTAATGAGGCAACCGACGCTTCTTTGTGTGAGCAGGCCAACAAACTGGGGCGTGAATTCTGTATTCAGGCAATAGGTAAGGTGAGTGAGCGACAGAGCAAAAACGATAAGTTGCCGACCGGAGATATCGAAATTTTGGTCAGTCAACTAAACGTACTGAGTGAAAGTTTGACGCCTCCATTCAAAATAGAAGACGAAACCGATGGGGGTGACGATTTGCGAATGAAATATCGATACCTAGATTTGCGCCGACCAACGGTTAGAAAGAATTTGGAATTGCGCCATCGGATGACGATTCTAATCAGGAATTTCCTTGATAATGAGCAATTTATAGAGGTGGAAACACCTATATTGATTGGCTCTACTCCCGAAGGTGCACGCGACTTTGTTGTGCCTTCGCGCATGAATCCCGGACAGTTTTATGCATTGCCACAGAGCCCACAAACGCTCAAGCAACTGTTGATGGTGAGTGGGTTCGACCGCTATTTCCAAATCGCTAAATGTTTCCGTGACGAAGATTTGCGCGCCGATCGTCAACCCGAGTTCACGCAAATTGACTGCGAGATGAGTTTCGTAGATCAGGATGATGTGATCGACTTGTTTGAAAATCTGTGTCGTCACCTTTTCAAAGAGATTCGTGGGGTGGAGCTGCCTGAGAAGTTGCAGCAAATGACATGGCACGAGGCGATGAGACGTTTCGGCAGTGATAAGCCGGATTTGCGTTTCGGCATGGAGTTCGTTGAACTTTTGGATGCGTTCCAAGGCAAGGCAGATTTTAGTGTCTTCAATGAAGCAAGCTATATTGGCGGCATTTGTGTGCCTGGATGCGCCAGCTATAGTCGTAAGCAATTGGACGAACTGAGCGATTTTGTTAAACGTCCGCAGGTAGGTGCTAAGGGATTGGTATACATTAAGTACAATGCCGATGGAACGATTAAGAGTTCTGTTGATAAGTTCTACTCGAATCAACAGTTGCTGGAGGTGAAAGAACGAATGGGAGCTAAGGACGGTGACTTGGTATTGATTTTGAGTGGAGACAACGCCAACAAGACGCGCGTGCAGTTGTGTACGCTTCGCTTAGAGATGGGTGAGCGACTGGGTCTTCGTGACAAGAACAAGTTTGAGTGTTTGTGGATTGTTGATTTCCCCCTGTTCGAGTGGAGTGACGAGGAGCAGCGGCTCATGGCAACGCACCATCCGTTCACCATGCCAAATCCAGACGATATCCCCTTGCTTGATGAGCATCCTGAACGAGTTCGTGCCAAGGCATACGACTTTGTTTGCAACGGTATTGAAGTAGGAGGGGGGAGCCTGCGTATTCATGATGGCCAGTTGCAGCAAAAGATGTTTGAGATATTGGGCTTTACACCTGAAAAGGCAATGGCTCAATTTGGCTTCTTAATCAATGCGTTTAAATATGGTGCACCCCCTCATGCAGGTTTAGCGTTTGGTTTGGATCGGTTTGTGAGTATCATGGCCGGCTTGGATAGCATTCGCGACTGCATTGCCTTCCCAAAGAACAACAACGGCCGTGATGTGATGCTTGATGCTCCGTCGACCATTGATCAAAAACAATTGGATGAATTAGAGATAAAACTTGACATACATCAATAAAACGCTTCTTTGGTTCAACTAACCCATTAATGTGTTACTTTTTGATGTTTAATAATTTTGTTTTTTAAATAAAATGGTTACCTTTGTTTCGTTAATGAGATATTTTACCTCATTTGAGGTGCAAAGTATATTAAAATTTTATTGATTATGACAGAAAAGAAAGTAACGGCAGCAGTAGCTCCAAAGAAGGTTGCGGCTCCCAAGAAGACCACTACTACAAAGAGAGCTTCAGCAAAGAAACCTACTCTTGTGGTAAATGCTGAAAGCGTTGGCTTCCGTGCTGGTGATGTTTATCAAGCATTGGCCGCAGCAGACAAAGCGTTGAGCGTTGCTGAAATAGCTAAGGCTGCTAAAATTGGAACAGAAGAAGTCTATCTGGGAATAGGATGGCTGTTCAAAGAAGGTAAAATTAAGGATTCAGAGAATCTGTTTACTTTGGCTTAATTGCAACTCCTTGCTATCGGCTTTTGCCGATTATGAGAGTGCAATATCATACTTTCTTGTTAGACAAACAGGAAAATTAAATGAGCTCAAAAATAATTTGGGCTCATTTATTTTTTATCTCCCTATCGTATTTTTTTTCTCTATTGGGTTGTGATGCGAGCCAATAACAATGTTATTGATTCTTTTTCTTCTTTATTTTCTTGATTCTTCTGATGGCTTCTGGATGCTCAGGGCAGAGCTCTAATGCCTTTTGATAGTTGCGCAAAGCCGCTTCTTTCATTCCTTCTCTTTCGCATTCTTTCCCCATCATGACATATTCAACGGCGAGCCGTTTCAGCAAGTCTTCTTTTTCTTTTTGCTTGTCTCGTAAGCGTTGGTTTTCTTCTTTAAGCGTGTTGATGAGGTTGAGCTTTCGCCTGATTAGGCGTTTTGCCGCAGGCTTTTCTATTTCATACCTGCTGTGAATGGCCAGAAAGAAGTTATCCAAGGCCGATTGCATGTCCCCCTGGCCGAATGCCGTCACAGCATCATGATATTGTTTTTCGGCTTTACTTTGTTGTAAAGCTTTGTCGAGAGATTGCTGGTCATTGTAAGTCTTTGCAAAACTTGTGATTTCTCGACTGATAAAAATATTTTCTTTCTTGATGGGGGCTTCAAGGTTAATGCCTTCCAATGAACGACAACGTGACAGGGCAACGTAAGTTTGGCCTCCAGCAAACACGCCTCCCGATAAGTCGATATTAACTTGATTGAAGGTTAGTCCTTGACTTTTATGAATGGTGATGGCCCATGCCAACCGAATGGGGAACTGGCGGAAAGTACCAATTACTTCTTCTTCAATCTTTTGCTCTTTCTCATTGTAGGTGTATCTAACGTTTGACCAAATGTCTTGTTCTACATCTACATCCTCACCTTGTTCAGTCCTCACGTAAATTAAGCCATCGCTCTCATCTCCCATGCCAATGACGGTGCCCAATGTACCATTCACCCATCGCTTGTCCCTGTCGTTCTTGACAAACAAAACTTGCGCACCTGTTTTGATTTCAAGTTTCATGGGAGTGGGCAGATTGTTTTCGGGAAACTCGCCTTCTATGATGCCATAGAAGACAGTGGGTTCGCCTGGTAATTGTTGAAGGTGTTGCTGGTTGATGTAGTCCACGCTATCTCTTCGAGTAGATAAGGTAATTGCCAGTCCGTCATGATTTTGTTGAGAGGTGTTTCCTACTCTTTGATTGAGAATGGACAAATCGGTTTGCGATGTGTTGGACGTTCTGATATGGTCTAATATACTGATGAAAAGCGGGTCAGTTTGTCGGTAAATTTTCTGAAGTTCGATACAAATCAACTGCATCTCCCTGAAAACATGAGCATCAAAAAAGAACTTTGACGGATAGAAAGGTTGTAGCAAAGCGCGTTCGTCCTCTTTTAATACCGGCTCTAACTGATACATGTCGCCAACGAGTAATAATTGCTTTCCTCCGAAAGGAACGCGCATGTTCTGGGCATAAACGCGCAGTATCTTGTCAATGAAGTCAATGATGTCGGCTCTTACCATCGAGATTTCGTCGATGATGATGAGTTCTACCTCCTTGATAAGTTTGATTTTCTCGCTGTTATACTTGAGCGTTTTCCGAAGGTTTCGTACGCTATACCTGTTGTCGTTAGGCAATAGGGGATGGAATGGTAACTTGAAAAAACTGTGCAAGGTGCTTCCTCCCACATTGATGGCAGCAATGCCCGTTGGTGCAAGAATAACATGTTTTTTCTTGGTTGTCTGTGAGATGTATCGAAGAAACGTTGATTTACCCGTTCCAGCTTTCCCGGTTAAGAATAATGAGCGATGGGTGTACTGAATAATCTGCAGTGCGTTTTGCAACTCCAGATTATTCAGATCAATGTGTTCGATTTCAGTTTCCTTAGCCATACCCATTATAGATTATCCAAATGGATTACCTCTTCTGTAGGCGTATGGTTCTCATTAGAATTTACCGAGTTGTCTTTTTGTTTCTCCTTCTCGTCTTTGATTGGTTTGGAAACAGGGTTGCCAAATTCGTCTAGAATGATTTCTTCAGAGATAGAGTTCAGGCTATCTGTTGCAGTTGTGTCCACTCGTGCCTGCTGGTAATAACTCGGACAGTTGTACATGTCGCTGGAAATGTCTTTATCTTTAGGCTTGCCAAATTTGGCATGATATTGTTTGAAGTTTGGATCATCCAATACTGCTTGCAAGAAGTAGCCACATATAGGTAGGGCAGTCCTTGATCCTTGCCCCAAAGCACCCGTGCGGAAATGGATGCTACGATATTCTCCGCCTACCCATGCGCCTACCACCAGTTTTGGACTGATGCACATAAACCAAGCATCTGAGTGGTTATTGGAAGTTCCTGTCTTACCTCCCCATTCTGTATCATTGTGTTTTCCCACATATCCCCATAGGCTTTGTGACGTTCCGCCTGGTTCTTTTAGGCCACCCAGCAATAGTTGTTGGACGAGGAACGCACTCTTGTAGGGAATTACTTGTTCGGTCTTGTTGGGTGCGATGTAGACTTGCCTCCCATCACGGTCAACGATGTGAGTAACCAGGATAGGCTCATGATGCTTTCCATCATCGGCGATAGTACTATAGGCATTTGCCATTTCCAGCAGGTTGACGTCGCATGACCCTAACGCCAAGGATGGTTCGTCTTGCAGTGGACTCTTGATTCCCATCTTCTCTGCCGTGTCAATGATTCGTTTGATGCCCATTTCTTGTCCGAGTCTCACGGCGATAGAGTTGATGCTTCTCGCAAAGGCACTTTTCAAGGGGATGGAGTCTCCGGAAAAACGTCCATTGGCATTTCCCGGTGTCCATGTAACCTCTTCTTTCTTTTTCTTGTCATATACTTTCATGGAGATGTATTCATCCCGGCGTTTGTCACAAGGTGTCAGTCCCTGGTTCATCGCCTCAGTATAAACAAAGAGCTTGAAGGTAGACCCCGGTTGGCGCATGGCGGTTACCTTATCATATTTCCATGAGTTGAAGTTGATGTCGCCTACCCAAGCCTTTACGGCTCCTGTCTGTGGCTCCATCGCAACCATTGAGCAGTGCATGAAGCGCACCATGTATCGTATGGAGTCCATGGTTGACATTTCTTTCTCTATGGTTCCTTCGTCATAATCGAACAATTTTACCTTGTGGGGCTTGTTCAAATAATAGGTGATGGAGTCTGGATTGTTTTGATATTTGGCAGCAAGGTATTTGTACACAGGCTGTCTTTGTGCAATTTGTTCGATGAATCCCGGGATAACCTTTCCGTTTTCATCAATCCATGGGTCATTTTTACCCCAGTGATTGTTGAAGTTGCGTTGAATTTGCTTCATTTGTTTACGTGCAGCCTCTTCAGCATACTTCTGCATACGGGTATCAATCGTGGTGTATATTTTCAGACCACTGCTGTACAGGTCATACCCATTCTCCTCGCACCAATCCTTCAAATAGTTGGCGACAGCTTCCCTAAAGTATAATGCCTGACCGTCATAATTAGATTCTACGCTATAACTAAGCTTGATAGGAATGACGCTCAGACTGTCATATTGCTTTTTAGACAGGTCGCCTTTGGTCACCATGTTTTGCAAAACAACATTTCTACGTTTAAGACTATTCTTGGGATTGGCTATCGGGTTATAATGTGTTGTGGCTTTAAGCATGCCTACCAGCACGGCACCTTGCTCAATTGTGAGATTCGCGGGTGTTGTGTTGAAATAGGTTTTACTGGCTGTTTTGATTCCATACGAGTTCGATCCAAAGTCAACCGTGTTGGCGTACATGGTAAGAATATCCTTTTTATCATACAGCATTTCAAGCTTCAAGGCAATAATCCATTCCTTGCTTTTCATGATTAGTATCTTGATACCTGGTATCTTACCAAGCAATCCAGTGGAATATTGCGTGCGTACTCGGAACATATTCTTGGCCAACTGTTGGGTGATGGTTGATGCTCCACGGGCATCATTTCCAACCAAAGCATCTTTGGCAGCACCAAAGAGTCCTTGAAAGTCAATGCCAATGTGTCTGTAGAATCGTTCGTCTTCCGTATCAATCAGTGCTTTCCAGAACTGCGGATTCACTTCTTCATACTTGACGGGTGTTCTGTTTTCATTAAAATATTTTCCTATGAGCTTCCCATCTGCACTATAAATCTCAGACGCCGAGGAGGTATTGGGATTCTTAATCTGGGCGAAACCTGGTGATTTGCCAAACAACCAGAGGAAATTAAGATCAACAGCTCCAAGATAGATGATAAGTGCTATCAGCCCAGAGAGTAAAGCTATGCCTGTTTTGGTGTACCACGTTCGTCCTTGGTACAAGTTTTTATACCATGGCCAGAAGCCACGTAGTTTGATCCACAACCAGCTGAAAAATCTTTTTATCTTGTGAAGCATAATGGAGATATTTAATTTACAAAGATAGCGAATTACTTGATTTCTATCGTTGATCGTCTATATAATTTATGATTTCTTCAATGTTCGTAGGCGAAAACCATTTGATTTCATTGTCATGTTTGAACCAAGTAACTTGTTTTCTCATGTATTGTCTTGTGTTTGACTGTATTTTTAAGATGGCATCATCCAGCGAGATGTCACCGTCGAAATAGGCAAAAAGTTCTTTGTAACCTACCGTATTCAAAGCGTTTAGGCCCTTCTGTGGATATACCGCTTTTGCTTCTTCAATCAATCCTTGGTTCATCATTTTCAAGACCCGGTTGTTGATTCGCTCATACATCTCTTCTCTGGGACGGTTGAGTCCAATCTTTACGATGTTGAAAGGCCGTATCTTCTTTGTGTTTGTGCGATATGAAGAATAGGTATTCCCTGTCATATAGCATATTTCAAGCGCATGAACCACGCGTCTGGGATTATTTAAATCCACAATTTTGTAATGTTCTGGATCCAGAACTTTTAACTCTTCAACGAGAGCATCCAAGCCTTCAGTTTCCAGTTTTCGTTTCATCAGCCTCCTTGTCGCCTCATCAACCGTTGGTATGTCATCGATACCTTGGCATACAGCATCGATATACATCATACTGCCCCCTGACAGCAAAGCCATTTGTTGCTGGTTGAAAAGCTGGTTTAAAAGCTGCAAAACATCTTCTTCATATTTGGCTGCACTATAATAATCTGTTAGATGCAACGTGCCGACGAAATAATGTTTTACTCGTTCTTGCTGCTCTTTGGTTGGGGCGGCTGTGCCAATAGGTATCTCAGCAAATACCTGTCGAGAGTCGGCATTGATGATAGGCGATTGCAAATGTTCAGCTAATTGCAACGCTACCTCTGTTTTTCCCACTCCAGTAGGGCCTAAAAGCACAACAAGTGTGTTCATTTATCTGATGATACCTCGTTGAGAACTTTCTACAAAGTCAATGATGTATTGTATTTCTGGGGTAACGTTCAGGTTCTTTCTGATTTCTTCGATTCCTTCTTTCAAAACACCTTTGCTATAAAGCAATCGATATGCTTGGTGTATCAGTTGGATTAATTCGTTGCTGAAACCTCTTCGTCTCAGCCCGATAATGTTGATGCCGGCATATCGGATGGGTTCTTTGCCCGCCATGACGTAGGGCGGAATGTCTTGTGAAGACCTGCTGCCACCCTGAACCATGACATAACCTCCGATATGACAGAATTGATGACATAAAACTGTTGCACTGATGATGGCGTAGTCATCTACAGTCACTTCACCGGCAAACTTGGTGGAATTGCCAATAATCACATTGCTGCCTATGATGCAATCGTGTGCAACGTGCATGTTTTCCATCAACAAGTTGTTGTTTCCTACCTTGGTCGTTCCTTTTGATGCGGTGCCCCTTGAAATGGTAACATTCTCACGAATGCTGTTTTTGTCACCAATTTCGCAGATTGTTTCTTCGCCAACGAACTTCAAATCTTGCGGCTTCGTGCTGATGCTGGCACCGGGAAAAAACTCGTTGTCATCGCCTATTCGTGCTCCATAATTGATGGTTACGCTATTTTGTAGGATGTTATGGTTGCCCAGTACTGTATTTTTATCAAGATAGCAAAAAGGGCCAATGACATTATTGTCACCGAGTTGCGCTTCTGGATGTACAAAAGCTAATGGGCTTATTTGATTCATAGGGTATTGATGACTTTATGATGATGAAAAACATCGAGAGACATTTCTGTTTATTTGTTTTTGATGATCTGTGCCATAAACGTAGCTTCAGATACCACTTGGTCGCCAACAAAGGCATAACTCTTCATGGTACTGATGCCATGGCGTACGGGTTGAATCATTTCCACGCGGAAGATAAGCGTGTCGCCAGGAACCACTTTCTGCCTGAACTTCACGCTGTCAATCTTCAGAAAGTACGTAGACCATCGTTCTGGTTCTTCTACTTGGTTCAAAACCAGCAATCCTCCACATTGAGCCATGGCCTCCACTTGCAACACTCCAGGCATGACAGGCTCTTGCGGGAAATGCCCTGTAAAGAAGGGCTCGTTGCTTGTAATATTCTTTACCCCTACAATCGTGTTAGAACCAATGGCGATAATCTTGTCAACCAGCTGCATGGGATAACGGTGGGGGAGCAGTTCCCTGATTCTGATGTTATCCATGATAGGTGGTTCATTGGGGTCGTATATCGGCGCCTGTATTTCATGTTTGCGAATCTCTCTGCGCATTAAGCGGGCAAACTTGTTGTTGATGGTATGTCCTGGCCGTGTTGCAACAATTCGTCCTTTGATGGGTTTGCCTATCAAGGCCATGTCACCGATAATGTCCAGCAATTTGTGACGTGTGCACTCGTTTTCCCACATCAAGGGCTTATGCTGAATGTATCCTATCTTGGTCGCATCCATGCGTGGCACTTTCAAGATATCTGCCAGTTGGTCCAGTTGCTCTTGTGACACTTCTCTTTCGTAAATCACGATGGCATTGTCCATGTCACCGCCTTTGATGAGGTTCGCTTCGAGCAAAGGAAGGATGTCCCTGACGAATACAAAAGTACGCGCAGGCGCGATTTCTGTCGCATAATCATCGATATTGTCGAGTGTCGCAAATTGGCTGTTGATGAATTTTGACTCGAATGAGCACATGGCCGTGATGCTGAACTGATCATCGGGAAGTATCGTGATACACGAACCTGTTTCCTCATCCTTCACTTCTATTTTCTTACGAATGATGTAAAAATCTTTTGGCGCATTTTGCTCCACGATTCCAATTTCCTGGATTTTATTCACGTAGATGCCGGCAGAACCATCCAAAATAGGAAACTCTGGTCCATTTACTTGAATCATACAGTTGTCTATCCCCATTGCATACAGGGCAGAAAGACCGTGCTCAACGGTAGAAACGCGCACATCGCCACGTGCCAGAACCGTGCCACGCTGCGTGTCAACCACGTTTTCGGCAATGGCCTCAACGACAGGTTGTCCTTCCAAGTCTATTCGCTGAATTTTATATCCAGTATTTTCAGGAGCAGGGTTAAAGGTAACTGTCAAATTCAGACCCGTGTGCAATCCTTTGCCACACAGGGAAAAACTACCTTTTAGTGTTCTCTGTTTGATTGTATCCATTCTATGATTTATTTATCGAGTGCAATAGTCTTATTTGATGTTCTTTTTCAGTCGCTCCACCTCTTCTTTCAGGTTGTTGATTTCTTTATATAGTTCAGGAAGTTTTCGGAAGATGGCTTGTGAGCGAAAATAGGCTCTCTCCTTCATGGGTGGCGTGCCAATGAGTTGCTGGTTGTCCTTGATACTACCCGGTACACCCGACTGTGCGCCAAGGAACACCTTGTTGCCAATGGTGATATGACCGGCTACACCCACTTGTCCACCAAACATGCACCACTGTCCAACCTTTGACGATCCGGCCACACCCACCTGTGCACTCATCACGGTATGCTCACCGATGTCGGTATTGTGGGCGATTTGAACCAAGTTATCTAGCTTCACTCCTTTCCTAACATAGGTGCTACCCATGGTCGAACGATCAATGCAAGTGTTGGCACCCACCTCTACATCATCTTCAATGGTCACGATACCAATTTGGGGTATCTTGTCGTAGCCGTCTTTGGACGGAGCGAATCCGAAGCCATCGGCTCCAATGACAGAGCCTGCATGCAGGATGACACGGTTGCCTATCTTGCAGTTGTGATAGACAGTTGCGTGTGGATAGATGATACATTCCGAGCCTACGGATGCATTTTCCAAAACCACTGCGTGTGGGAATATCTGTGTATTGTTGCCAATCACGACATTCTCACCGATGTAAGCAAATGGGCCAATGTATGCATTCTCACCTATTTTGGCCGTTTCAGCGATGTTGGCCATGGGGTGGATGCCTGTCTTTCGGGGCTTAGTCGACTCGTATAATTGAAGTAATTTGGCGACACTATCGTATGCATTCTTCACGCGTATCAAAGTCGTCTGGACGGGTTTGTCCAACTTCAAATCCTCGTCAATGAGAACAATCGACGATTGTGTATTATATATATAATGTGTGTATTTTGGATTAGATAGGAATGAAATCGCCCCACTGGTACCTTCTTCAATTTTTGCGAAGGTGTGGACGATTGCATCTTCATTGCCTTCAATTTTGCCTCCTATATATTGTGCTATTTGCTTGGCAGTAAATTCCATACTTTAGGTATCTCAATTGATTATTTTGCAAATATACCTATTTTTACTCAGACTTTTGACTGACGAATGTAATATTTGCGTTTTTTCTCTGAAACATTTATTTCTTGCATGGTGCGTCTAACCCAATTGAACCCCTAAGGTGCAGGTGTCCCCTCACTGTTTATGGATACCGGTGCGCAATGAGAGTCGAGTAAAAAGGGCGCCATTTGTTATTTGCAAGATGATAACCTTTCTAATTCTTTTTCCATTTCTTGCTGAAGTTTCATCGCACTCTTTGCAGCTGCATCAGCAAAGTCCTCTCCTTGGCTGGCATAGATGATGCCGCGCGAACTGTTGACGAGCACCCCGCAATCCTTCGTCATTCCATATTGGCAGACGTCTTGCAGGCTTCCTCCCTGCGCACCCACGCCAGGTACCAGCAAAAAGTGATGAGGAGCCACCTTTCTGATTGCCTCAAACATGTTGCCTTGCGTTGCACCAACCACATACATCATGTTTTGATCGGTCCCCCATGATTGAGAAGTCTTGATAACTTTCTCAAAAAGCTTCTCACCGTTCTTGTCTTCCGTCAACTGAAAATCATGCGATCCTTTGTTGCTCGTTAGTGCCAATACAACCACCCACTTGTCTTCATATTCGAGAAAAGGCGTCACGCTGTCTTCTCCCATGTACGGAGCTACGGTCAATGCGTCAACATCGTATTCTTCAAAGAAGGTCTTGGCATACATCGCGGATGTGTTTCCGATGTCGCCCCGTTTGGCGTCAGCAATGATAAAATGGTCGGGATAATGCGCTTTTAGGTAGCTAATGGTCTTTTCGAAAGAAGTCATGCCCTGAATACCTTTACATTCATAGAACGCCAAATTAGGCTTGTAGGTCACACAATAGGGTGCCGTAGCATCGATAATGGCTTTGTTGAAGGCAAAAATAGGGTCTTCTTCATGCTGCAAGTGTGGCGGCATCTTCTTGATGTCGGGGTCAAGTCCTACACATAAGAAAGACTTTTTGTCGAAAATCTGTTTTATAAGTTGTTGTCTGTTCATAAACAATCTGTGAATATTAAAGTGGTATATTTATTGAACGATTTTTCCCTTTAGCGATGCTGTTTATTACCATGCTTCACACAACGCATAGAGGATGGATTTCAATCTCCATGACTTTGATGTCCAATCTCCATGACTTTGTCGTCCAATCTCCATGACTTTAGTAGCCAAACTCAATGCTTTTGGAAACCGTCTTTGTGACGTTTGATAATCATTTGTATATCAGTTGGTTATGGTGATGCTTTGTCTTGCGCATGGGACTGACCTTTTTGGGTGATTAGCTGTTTAAAAGTCGTTGTTGCATTTGCAATCTATCCTTGAGTAAAAATGATGACATTTTTGTTTAAAGTTCGTTCTCTTTGAGCTTTTCCGCATTCTCTGCTACGGTCAGCGCATCTATCATTGCTTGAATGTCACCATTGACAAAGCCTTGCAAATCGTGAGTGGTGTAGCCGATACGGTGGTCAGTGACGCGTCCTTGCGGGTAGTTATAGGTACGAATCTTCGCACTGCGGTCGCCGGTAGATACCAATGACTTGCGTCGGTTGGCAATATCATCAATGTACTTTTGATGCTCACGGTCGTAGATAAAGGTACGCAAGCGTGACAGCGCACGTTCCTTATTCTTAGGTTGGTCGCGTGTCTCGGTACATTCAATGAGAATTTCCTCCACTTCGCCAGTATTGGGGTTCTTCCATGGATAGCGAAGACGAACGCCCGATTCAACCTTGTTGACGTTTTGTCCACCAGCTCCCGAGCTTCTGAACGTGTCCCATTTAATGTCACCCTCGTTGATGTTCACCTCAAACTGGTCAGCCTCTGGCAACACAGCCACCGTAGCAGCCGATGTGTGCATGCGTCCCTGGGTCTCTGTGGCTGGTACGCGCTGCACACGATGTACACCACTTTCGTACTTCAATGTACCGTAGACATTGTCGCCACTCACTGCAAAATCGATTTCTTTGTAGCCACCCACCGAGCCTTCGTTGACCGATGTGACACTTAACGTCCAACCTTTCGAGTCGCAGTAATGCTTATACATGTTAAATAAGTCGCCCGCAAACAGGGCTGCTTCATCGCCTCCCGTGCCAGCACGTATTTCCATTTGTACGTTCTTGGCATCCTCAGGGTCTTTTGGTACTAATGCTAATTTTATTTCTTCTTCCAACTTTGGCTGCATTTCTTCGTTGGCCTGCAATTCCTCACGAGCCATCTCTTTCATGTCAGCATCCGTTTCATTGGCAAGAATATCTTTCGACTCACGTATGGCATTGAGGCATGCAATGTATCGCTTGCGAATGTCCATGATGTCGCCAAGGTCTTTGTATTCCTTGGTTAGCTTTACGTAGCGTGGCTGATCGGCTATGACATCTGGGTCGGTAATCAAGGTAGATACTTCTTCAAACCTTGCCTCTAATCCATCGAGCTTGTTCAGTATGCTGTTGTTTTCTATCATATATATTAATATTCGAATGTTCCAAATTCTGATTGAATAGTCAATGCGCGTGCTCCCTCTTCGATATGACCGATGATTTGTGCGTCAACATTAAAGTTTTTGCTGATGTTGATGATTTCTTGTGCATGCTCGGGAGCTACATATATCTCCATGCGATGCCCCATGTTGAATACCTTATACATCTCTTTCCAATCGGTGCCACTGCACGTTTGTATCACTTTAAACAAGGGAGGAACGGGGAACATGTTGTCTTTTACCACTTTACAATTGTCGCTGACAAAGTGTAGCACCTTGGTTTGTGCGCCTCCTGTGCAGTGAACCATGCCATGAATGTGACTTCGGTGTGCATCCAACACCTTTTTAATAATAGGTGCATAGGTGCGAGTAGGAGAGAGAACCAAATGACCGGCATCAATTTCCACGCCTTCTATGCTGTCGGTAAGTTGATATTTACCGCTATAAACCAACTCGTTGGGCACGGCATTATCGAAACTTTCAGGGAATTTTTCTGCCAAATATTTGGCAAAAACATCGTGACGGGCACTGGTTAAGCCGTTGCTTCCCATGCCGCCGTTGTATGTCTTTTCGTAGGTAGCTTGTCCTGTACTACTCAATCCGACGATGACATCGCCAGGACGGATGTTGGCATTGTCGATAACCTCGTTGCGCTTCATACGGCAGGTTACGGTAGAATCGACGATGATGGTGCGCACCAGGTCGCCTACATCAGCCGTTTCGCCGCCAGTGGGATAAATGCCAATGCCCATGTCTCGCATCTCTTGCAGTAACTCGTCGGTGCCGTTGATGATGGCAGAAATCACTTCACCGGGTATCAAGAGCTTGTTACGCCCAATGGTACTCGACACCAAGATGTTGTCAACCGCACCCACACACAGCAAGTCGTCGGTATTCATCACAATGGCATCCTGTGCAATACCTTTCCATACGCTGAGATCGCCCGTCTCTTTCCAGTACATATAGGCCAAGGATGATTTGGTTCCGGCACCGTCGGCGTGCATGATATTGCAATAATCAGGGTCGCCTCCCAGTATGTCGGGAATGATTTTGCAGAAGGCTTGTGGGTAAATGCCCTTGTCGATGTTTTTGATGGCGTTGTGAACATCTTCCTTTGCGGCAGAAACACCGCGCATCATATATCTATCCATGTGTATCAATGTTTTTAAAGTTTGGTGAGTAAACCGTTGATGTGATGACGAACAGCTGCATGAACTACTCTGTTCTTCCTGTGGCTATTTGTCAATGCACATCATTGCTTGAGAGAGTTTAGGAAAGAGCAACTAGGCTTCGTGCCAAAACTCCCATGAAACAAAAGCCTGCAACAGCAGCATTTCTAATCCATTTTTGACCGTTGCTCCCTGCCTGGCTCCTTGTTTCATGAAAAGCGTTTCATCTGGATTGTATATCAAATCGTACAGCAAATGATGGCTGCCCATTGCTTCGTAAGGAAGCTGGGGACAAACGTCGGCATGTGGATACATCCCTACGGGCGTACAGTTGATGATGACATTGTATTCTTGAATGATTTCGGGAGTGATGTCATCATATCGCAATACGTTTGGAAGGTTTTGTCGAGAGACATACTTTGTTTCAATTCCCAATGACTTTAGCCCCACATCTACCGCTTTTGCAGCCCCTCCGGTACCTAAAATTAGTGCTTTTTTGTGAAACGTGTCGAGCAACGGTTCGATGCTGCGTGTAAATCCAATGACATCACTATTGTAGCCTTTCAATATGGTTTTCTTCCCCTTGTGCATGACCTTGATTACGTTAACGGCACCAATAGATTTGGCCTCTGGACTGAGTTCGTCCAGATAGTGGATGACCTTTTCTTTGTAAGGCCTCGTGACATTCAGTCCCTTGAGATCGGGGTTGGATGCCAACACTTCTTGAAGATTCTCTATATTGGGAATCTCAAAATTCACATACCTGGCATTGATTCCTTCGTTTTGGAATTTCTCATTAAAATAACCTATCGAGAATGAATGCCCAAGGGGGTAGCCTATCAGTCCGTATTTGTCCATATTCATGTCGTTATTGCACGCAAATCCATTAGCGTAGTTCTTCTAAATCATTCTTTTTCTGCAAAATACATCGTGCAGATACCTAATGTTAATCTCTTGAACGTTGCGTTGGAAAAGCCCGCTTTCTGTAAAATCTCAACCATCTGTTCACCTTGTGGAAAGGCTTCGATGGTTGACGTGAGGTATTTGTAGGCGTTTTTATCCTTAGAAAGGAGTTTGCCATAAAAGGGTAGAAGCGTGTGCGAATATACCTTGAACAATTGTTTCATCGGGAACGACACAGGTTGTGTCAGCTCTACAATGCTCAGATGTCCACCAGGTTTCAGCACCCTGTAGATTTCTTTTAGTCCGCTATCTAGATCCTGAAAATTACGAATGCCGAAGGCAGCCGTGACGGCATCAAACGAATGGTCTGCAAAAGATAGGGCCAGACAGTCTTCTTTTTGAAAGGAAACGATGTGGTCTAAATGCGCTGCAGCAACTTTTCGTTTGCCTATTTCCATCATGCCAACAGAGATGTCAGCACCAATCAATTGTTTGGGTTGCAGCATTTTGGCTGACAAAATGGCGAAATCACCGGTACCGGTGGCTATGTCCAGTATGGTTTGGGGGGCGAAAGGCTGCAATTGCTTGATGGCTTTTTTGCGCCATCCCTTGTCTATGTTCCATGACAAACGATGGTTCAACTCATCGTACGTGGGCGCAATGCGATCGAACATTCGCTCTACTTGCTGTTTCTTCTCGCCCTCCTGACCATACGGTTTTATCTTTTCTTGTCCGTACACGCTGTTGTATGAATTGTATTTCTTTATTTTAGCGAAGCGAGATAATCGCTGACATTCTTTTCAATGCGTGCAGCCAAATCATCATGGTCGGCCGCCTTCTTGAATTTTTCGCCAGTGATGTGCTCGTACAATTCAATGTAACGCTCGCTTACACTTTCAGCATATTCGTCCGTAATCTCTGGCATGGTCTGCCCAGGTTCGTTCATGAAGTTGTGTTCGATGAGCCATTGACGTACAAACTCTTTTGACAATTGCTTCTGTGGTTCACCTTTCGCCAGCTTCTCCTCATAGCCGTCGGCATAGAAGTAACGACTGGAGTCAGGGGTATGAATTTCGTCAATGAGATAAATCTTGCCGTCTTTTTTGCCAAACTCATACTTGGTGTCCACAAGAATCAGTCCTTGTTTGGCTGCAATTTCCTGTCCGCGAGCGAACAATTTGCGCGTGTAATCCTCGATGATGGCGTAATCTTCTGCCGGAACAATCCCCTGACTGATGATTTCTTCTTTTGAGATGTTGAGGTCATGTCCTTCGTCAGCCTTGGTTGTTGGTGTGACGATTGGCTCTGGGAAACGTTCGTTTTCCTTCATGCCATCGGGTAATTTCACGCCACAAAGCTCTCTGGCTCCTGCCTTATATTCGCGCCAAGCGCTGCCCGTCAGAATGCTTCGGATGATCATTTCAACACGAAAGCCTTCACATTTTACGCCTACCGTCACCATTGGGTCTGGTGTGGCAATCTTCCAGTTGGGGCAGATGTCTTTGGTAGAGTCAAGAAATTTGGCAGCTATCTGATTGAGAACCTGTCCTTTGAAAGGAATTCCCTTGGGTAGAATCACGTCGAATGCAGAGATTCTGTCAGTTGCAACCATCACGATCAAGTCATCGTTGATGTTATAAACATCACGTACTTTGCCATGGTAAACACTCTTTTGTCCATCGAAATGGAAATCAGTTTTTGTTAATGCTTTCATTGTTGTATGTTTAATCTTTAAACTCGAGTTTCTTTTCTTGGTTCCTGACATTGTCGTAAGCTTCATAGGCGTTCACGATTCTCGTGACCAATTTGTGGCGAACGATGTCCTTCTTACCCAATTCAACCACAGAGATGCCTTCAACATCGCCTAATATTCTCAGTGCTTCTTTTAAACCACTCTTTTGTTCGTGCGGTAAATCTATTTGGGTCATGTCGCCCGTGATGATCATTTTAGTGTTCCATCCCATGCGGGTGAGGAACATTCTGATTTGGGCTGGGGTGGTGTTCTGCGCTTCATCGAGGATGACGACAGCGTCGCTTAAGGTTCTACCGCGCATGAAAGCCAGGGGGGCAATTTGAATGATGTGTTTCTCCATCATGTCTTGCAGCTTCACGGCTGGAATCATGTCTTCAAGGGAATCGTATAAAGGTTGTAGGTATGGATCTATCTTGTCCTTCATATCTCCAGGCAAAAAACCAAGTTTCTCTCCGGCTTCCACGGCGGGACGGGATAGTATAATCTTCTTGGCAGCCTTTTCTTTCAGGGCTTTTACGGCTAAAGCAATGCTGAGATAGGTTTTGCCAGTACCTGCAGGACCAACGGCAAACACCATGTCCGAAGTATTGTATGCTTCGATGAGCTTTTGCTGGTTCTCGCTTCGACTCTTGATAGGGCGTCCTGATATACTATACACCACAACATCCTTGATGGCGTCGGCCTTTGTCTTGTGGTCATGAACGATGTCTAATATGTCTTCTTCCGTAATGGAGTTGTACTTTAAGACGTGCTTCTGCATCAGTTCGATGTCCTCTTCAATCTTGGCCATCTCTTCCTCGTCGCCCAAGATACGGATGACGTTTCCACGAGCAACTATTCGCAATTTGGGAAACAGCGACTTGAGCATCTGCAAATGATCATTGTTAACCCCATAGAATGTAACAGGATCTATGTCTTCCAGAACAATATGCTTCTCAATCAATGTGATGTATAAGTTTAAATAATTGTTGCAAATGTACGAAAAAGATTAGACTTTAAAGATGTGGTATTGCAGTTTTTTCATAAAAGTGAAAAAAAAAGATTGGTACAAGGATTAACTGTTTTCTTTTTATTAACTTTGTCGCTCAGAAACTGTATTGATGAAGATTTCAAAGAAGAGATACTTACAAGGTTTTGCCCTCTGCGTGGTATTGTTGGGCATGGTGCGTTGCGTCTTTCCTGATGTTGCGGGCAATAGGACTGCAATAGATATCTCTTCCCCGAGTAATCATTTAGATTCGCTGACGCTGACAGACAAGACAAATAAGAATCATGCTGTTAAATCCGTTGCTGCGAACAACCCTGAAGCTCGTCCGAGTATGCCCTCAACATTTTTCAATGCAGATGGGTCACTCGTTAAAAACCGAATTTATAGCGTTCAGAATTTTTCCAAATCGTTTCCTGATCAGAATGACGTTCAGCTCGTTGCCGCCAATAAGTTGGGGGTGAAGCCGGTGCTTGATCGTGCCGAAGCTGAAAGTAGGAAGGCTGAGTTGGTATACATTGGTGCGAATCCTTATTTCTATGTCGATCGGTTAAAAAGCAGTATTCCTTATCTGGTGCCACAGGCTGCCGTCTTACTTCAAGATATTGGGCGCAACTTCTTCGACAGTTTGCAAGTGAAAGGAATTCCCCTTCATAAAATTATTGTCACCAGCGTGATGCGTAGTCGTGAGGATATTGAGAGATTGAGAGGCCATAATGGCAATGCTAAGTCAAACAGTTGCCATCTCTATGGAACAACTTTCGACATTGGTTATAATCGTTATATTACCGTACAAGACCCAAATGGACCTGCCCGTCGACAAGTTCGTAACGATAGTTTGAAGTGGGTGTTAAGTGAAGTGCTGAACGATTTGCGCAATCTTAACCGATGCTATGTGAAATACGAAATACACCAAGGATGCTTTCACGTTACGACACGATAGGTTAGAAGTGGTACTCGTATTCAGGTAAGGTAACGGTAGCTTGGCCCATCAAGTCGAAATGATGATCCCTGACCATCCATCTTTGTCGTGTTTTCGGTACTCTTGGATTTAAGCACCTGGAGGTTTTGCGAAGAAGAAAACCTTCTTTTGTTCTATCAATGGTAAACCCAGAGCCTATTCGTGTAGATTTTCTGTTATAAGAGTTGATACGCCACAGTTCGAATCTATCTTCCAGTACCCATCCTGATTTGTTCCCCTTGTCAAGGCAGATGAACATGTATTCACCGTCAGGACTGAGGTGGGACGATAAAATTTTATCATATTTGTGTGGCGTAAAGTTGAGTTCTTCATTGATGTTGAGCACCACATCCAGACAAAAAAACTTGTCTTTGCGAATGTAATACAGACTATGACGCTTGTTATCCGTATACTTCGCCACCACAGAGGCATCTTTCGATACATGTCTGGCTGCCTCGTTAACACGGTTTGCGATGGGCGTTTGAGCAGACAAAATCGTTGAAGCGAATATGGATAAGAGTAATATTTTAAGTCTTCTTAAGAGTATCATAATCAATTGCAAAGGTAAATTAAGAATCTGATACTCCCAAATAATTGATTTATTTTTTGCATTGCGTATGTTATAGGAAGTGGAGTAGAAAGTCTTGTGATTTGCGAGTTATACACCCAGAATAATTCCTTGTTTACCTTTCAATGAACAACCGCCAGCTTTGCATATTCAAAACTGGCGGTTATGTCATAACCATGAGAGGCTATTGCGGCCTGTTATTTTGTGCAATTAGGCGTCCAAGGTTTCAGTTGTTTGAAGAAATCGTTTCCCTTGTCGTCTACTAAGATAAAAGCAGGGAAGTCGACAACGTCAATTTTCCAAATAGCTTCCATGCCGAGTTCGGGATATTCCACGCACTCAATGCTCTTAATAGAGTTCATCGACAGCACAGCAGCAGGACCGCCAATGCTACCCAAATAGAAACCTCCGTGCTTTTGACAAGCGTCGGTCACCACTTGTGTGCGGTTACCTTTGGCAATCATCACCATCGAACCGCCATGATCTTGGAACTCGTCTACATAAGGGTCCATGCGGTTTGCGGTAGTAGGCCCCATACTGCCACAAGGCATTCCCTCTGGAGTCTTGGCAGGACCAGCATAGAGAATAGGGTGGTTCTTGAAGTATTCGGGCAACTCTTCGCCTGCATCGAGACGTGCCTTGAGCTTGGCATGTGCGATGTCGCGTGCCACGATGATAGTACCGTTGAGACTCACACGTGTAGATACGGGATATTGCGACAGCTCTTTGCAGATGTCTGCCATGGGTTGATTGAGGTTGATTTTCACTACATCGCCTTCACCAGCTTGACGTAATTCCTCTGGAATGAGTGAAGCGGGATTCTCGTCCAACTTCTCAATCCACAAACCCTCTTTGTTAATCTTGGCTTTGATGTTGCGGTCTGCCGAACAACTGACGCCCATTCCGATGGGACACGATGCACCATGGCGCGGCAAGCGTACCACCCGAATATCGTGAGCCATGTATTTTCCACCAAACTGAGCACCCAGTCCAATCTTGTGTGCTTCGTCTAAAAGTTCCTTCTCCAGTGCTACATCGCGGAAAGCACGTCCTGTTTCGTCCCCCGAGGTGGGCAGGTTGTCATAATAATGAGTAGACGCTAACTTCACGGTGAGCAGGTTTTTCTCTGCCGAGGTGCCTCCAATTACGAATGCAATGTGGTAAGGAGGACACGCAGCTGTACCCAATGATTTCATTTTCTCTACCAAGAAAGGAACCAAGGTGCCAGGGTTTTGGATAATGGCTTTGGTCATTTGGTACAGATAGGTCTTGTTGGCAGAGCCACCTCCCTTGGTGACAAACAAGAATTTGTATTCCATTCCCTCGGTTGCCTCTAAGTCAATCTGTGCAGGAAGGTTGCATCTGGTGTTCACCTCGTCGTACATATTAAGGGGTGCATTCTGTGAGTAGCGCAGGTTGTCTTGTGTGTAGGTGTTGTAAACGCCACGAGAGATGGCTTCTTCATCGCAAAAGCCCGTCCATACCTGTTGTCCCTTTTCACCGTGTACGATAGCGGTACCCGTGTCTTGGCAAAGTGGCAGTTTACCTTTTGATGCTACTTCTGCATTGCGCAAGAAGGAGAGTGCCACATACTTGTCATTGTCCGACGCCTCAGGGTCGGTTAAAATCTTCGCTACTTGTTCGTTGTGAGCGCGGCGCAACATGAAACTCACATTGTGAAAGGCTTGTTGGGTCAGCATGGTGAGTGCTTCTAGAGTCACTTTCAAGACCGGTTTTCCCTCAAATTGGCTAACCGATACACCGTCTTTTGTTAATAAATAATACTCAGTTTCGTCATTGCCCATTTGAAACATGGGCGCATACTTAAATTCAGGAGTTTGTGCCATAATGTTTTTATTGTTGTTATTATCTTGTTATTCTAAACGTATTTTATTGTTATTTGCGCCATCAATATCCAAATATCTCTTCGGTAGAAAGACGTTTGATGTTGCCAATTTTCTGCAGTGCTTCCATGTTTAAATTCTTCTCATCGCCCAGAATGACGTAGCGATAGGGCTTGCGTGCCATGTTTTTTTGCTCGAAGTTGACAATATCTTGCATGGTGATGCTGGGTAAGGCTTGATAAATTCGTTCGTTTTCATCATAATCAAGGCCTCTTTCTTTGGCATCCAAATAAGCTTGAAGTACACCACTGCGTGTGACGCGAAGGCTGGCCAGTTGCTTCGTCAAACCCTGTTTGGCAATGTCGAAGGCTGCTTTACTTTGTGGAATGGTGTCTAAGATGTTGTTGAACACCTTGATGCAATCCATCATTTTGTCGTTTTGAGTGATGATATAAGTTTGTGCATACTCAGGATGACCTTTCAACGGACTGTTGTTGTAAAATGCTGATGCGCTATAAGCCAACCCTCTTGCTTCACGCAACTCTTGGAAAACAACGGTGTTCATACCACCGCCAAAGTATTCATTGAATAGAGTTCCTACTGCTACTTGATTGGCATCAAAAGGTTTGTTCTCGTTGTGATACATCACCATGTAAATGTTTTTAGCATTGTAGGGAGCGATGTACACTTCGTTTTGAGGTGTGGTTTGTTCTTGATATTCTTTGTTTTTTAATGCCGGTTTTCTGTTCTTGGCAGGCTCATACAGTTTGTCAAGGCAGGCAGAAAGCTGCTTTGTACTCGTTGGACCGTAGTATAGCACAGATTGTTCGTATTGTTTGAGCGATTGAAACAAATCAACCAAATGCTGTGGCTGTAAGGCTTTCAACTCTTGTTCGCTTACAATATTGCGCACTTGATTGTACGGTCCGTACATGGCATACCTTCTTAAAGCATTGAAATTTTTGCGTTGATCGTTCTTGTCGTCTTGCCTTGCTTTCAATGTTAATGCAACATATTGTTCGTACGCTTTCGCATCCGGTTTCGCATCGGTCATCAGTTCGTTGAGTAGTTTTACCGCTTTGGGCATATTCTCATCCAATCCTGACAACAAAATGGCGATCTTGCGCGGATTGGCTATGATGTTGAAGCTGCAAGCCAGTTTGTAAAACTCGCGTTTGATGTCTTCAGCCGATTTCTTGGAGGTACCCAGATAGTTGATGTAATCACACGCCACCGCATACTCTTTGTTAGCAGTTGTGCCGAAATCCCAATTGAAAACAAGGTTAAAAAGTCCGTCATCGCTGTTGTGTTTGTACACAATAGGTAGCTTCTTTTTAGTCTGCGTGAAGGTTAAGTCGCGCTTGAAATCAAGGAATTGCGGCTGTATGGGCGTGGCGTGTGCATTTTTTATGTCACGCAAAAATGCACTGCTCTCGTTGCGGTTGCTGGGGATAGGGGTGATTTGTGGCTTGTCTATCTTCTTTTGCGTCGTGTCTTCGCCTTGCTTCTTGTACACACAAACAAAGTTGTCTTTGAAGTGTTTGTTGGCAAAGGCCATGATGTCTTGTTTAGAAATCTTTGCCAATCTATCCAAACGATTGACCACATCTTCCCATCTCTGATTGTTAATGAAGGCATCGGTCAGCATAGAAACGCGCGAACGGTTTGACTGTAGCGATTTGTAATAATCGCGTTTGGTGTTGTTGATGATTGACGAGAGCAAGTCATCGGCAAATGCTCCCTGTTTTAGTTTGTCAACCTCGGCCAACAATAGCTTTTTGACCTCTTCCAAAGACTGTCCCTCTTTGGGTAATCCCTCCATGCAGAAAGAAGAATAATCGGCCAAGGCATTGACGAACGAACCGCTCTCTAAAACCTTCATGCTTTGATTGAGGTTCAAATCTAACAGCCCTGCATGTCCGTTGCTCAATATTTTATCCACCAAGGTGAGTGTGTCATTTTGCAGTGATGCAGCCCCGTCGAACTTCCAGGCCAGCAATACATTCTCGGCTTCCAATCCCACTACTGTGGTGTCTACACTGGCTTTGAGGTCGGGTTGCGGTGCAAAGGTAGGATAGGATAGTGTTGGGTTCTTCTTCCATGCTCCGAAATATTTGTCCAAGATGGCAATCACTTCATCTGGATTCATGTCGCCTGCCATGCAGATAGCCACATTGTTGGGCACATAGTAGCGCTTGAAATAGTTTTGAATGTTTACGATAGATGGATTTTTAAGGTGAGCCTGTGTGCCGATAGTGGTTTGTGTGCCATAGGGATGTGTAGGAAACAGTTTGGCATTGAGTGCGTTCCACTGCTTTCTTCCGTCGTTTGAAAGCCCGATGTTGAATTCTTCGTACACAGCTTCCAATTCGGTATGAAAGCCTCTGATCACCATATTTTGAAACCGGTCGGCTTGTATTTTAGCCCAATTGTCTACTTCGTTGGCCGGAATATTCTCCACATAACAGGTGATGTCGTTGCTCGTAAAGGCGTTAGAACCTTCAGAACCGATGGCTGCCATCAGCTTGTCATATTCATTAGGAATGTTGTATTTGGCAGCCAACTGTGATATACTGTCAATTTCATGATATGCCTGTTTGCGTTCGGCAGCATCGGTCAGCAAGCGATATTTCTCATATCGCTGTGTGATGTCTTGCAGATAAGCAGCCTCTTTCTCCGCATTGGTGGTGCCAAACTGTTTGGTTCCCTTAAACATCAAGTGCTCTAAATAGTGCGCCAAGCCTGTAGTTTCGGCTGGATCGTTCCTACTTCCTGTCTTAACGGCAATGTAAGTTTGAATGCGCGGCTTCTCTTTGTTTACGCTCAGGTAAACTTTCAATCCGTTATCCAATGTATAGATACGGGCTTTCATGGGGTCGCCCGTCACTGTTTGGTAATCATATACTTTTGCATAAAGACTACTTTGAAACAGTATGAGCAGTAAGCTTGACCATATAAATCTTGTTCTCATTTTTATAATAGTTAATGACCTGTTAGTAATATCCAATTTTGTTAGGTTTTGTTTTCTGCGGTTGAACATGCTGTCAATTCTCATATTCACCCTCTCGATCCAGTTTTTCAATGAAGTTATCGAATAAATTTTGTTCTACGTCACCCATGGCAAACTCTTTCTCAGCATCTTTTCTAATCTCGGCTATCCATGCCCGACGCGCCTTGATGTAATCTGTACGAATGCGATCGGCATCAGCCAAGGTAATGGTGTCGAGTTGATAATAATTCTTAATGAGTTGGTATGTCCAAGCCCACTGGTATTCTCGATAGTGTTCGTTGATATCGGTGAATCTTTGCAGCACATCATCAATCGTCTCGAGTTCGCCATTTTTAATGTCGTCTATCAATCGTTCTTCTTCTGAAACAGGCAGCAGCAGTCCGGCCAGGTCTGTCCATTTTCCCGTTCCAATCGTCGTAGTGGGCGGTGTAAGTGCCGGGTCTTTCTTCAAAACTCGCTTCAAAACCGCACCCATGTAGATGTGAAGTGCGATGTCATAGTATTTGATACCTTTTTTTAGCGAACTGGCATTGATGACATATTCATGATAATTATAGGTTGAAACGTCATCACCCGAGGCTTCGCGCAGCTTCTCCAGAATCTTTTTTCCTTCCACAATTTCGCCAACAGAGAAGGGAGAAAGCCAATCGAAGTTTACGATACTCTTTTGTGAATGTTGCGGACGCAAATCTCTTTTCGGCCACTTGTTGATGTCTCTGTATAGGCCAACGGTCGTAATGTTTCGTCCCGGCGACAGATACATGATGTCACCATAGGCGATGAGGTAGGAGAACGGAAGGCTGCGCGTGTCGGGATGATACATCAATTTGCCGAAACATACAGAGAATGTGCCGATGTTCGCTGGCATCAGCAGATAGGCACCGCTGGCCGTTTTGCATCCACGTTGCAGCACGCCATAGTGCATCGGCCCCATTTTATACGCATGGTTGCTGAAGTTGGTGGCGGAACCTGCATTGTAGAAAGAGAACATTCCGCCAATCAACAGGCTGCTTTTGTGATGACTGGATGAGAAGGGACCACAGAAGGCTGCACAAGCCTCACCGTTTGCCATATAGCTGTTGGCGAAGAATATACTGGAAGATGCCGTAAAACCATTTGTTATCTGGCAGGTTTCACCCACAAAGCAATCTTGCATTTTTACACTATTGATGATGGAAGACCCGTGCGAGATGATGGAGTTTTCGCAAATTACGCCCGTTCCAATATATACGCTGGCGGCTTCTGAACTAAGAATCGTACAGTCGCTCAGACGTGATGCACCATTGATTTCGCAATCATCAAAGATGATGGTGTTGGTGATTTCTTTTGTGTTCACAATTTTCACACGATTGCCAATCCATGCTTGGTCCGATTCGTTTAAAGCCATGCTTTCCTTGATGAGACGGAGTATGGCGTCTTTGAGTGCCTTGTCTTGAAAATGTTGTACCATGAAGGCGGCAAACTGACTGTTTAATTCTCTGAACAACACTACGTTACCATCGCCCACTTCATTTAATACTGAAATGGTGTTGCCTTCGCCATACGTGGCTCCCTCGGTAGTCTCGAGTGTGCAAATGTTTGAAATAAAACAACTGTCGCCAATTGTATAATTATTGATGTAATTGCCGACGTTCTCTATCAGGTTGTTGTCACCTATGGTTACGTTTCTCAATGTGGCGTTGATAATGCCCGAATGCTTGAAAAACCCCTTCGTTACCTCCAACGTTTCTTCAAAGGCACCAAGACGATTCTCGCCATAGAATAGGACGCGACTCAAATACTTTGGACTGAATCCCTCGGCAACCATGACGGATGACCAGTCTTCTGCCCAACAGCCATGACTTTCTAATACATTAATCTCTTCGCTTGTTAATGGCCTGAACTCTTTCATTTATTTCAATTAATCAGTTGGATACAAGAAGTCGTTATACGGATATTTCTGCACATGCAACTGCCGCACGGCTTTGTACAACGTTTCCCTGAATTCGTCAATGTTTTGCTTTTGTTTTGCCGAAATGAAGACACAGTTTTCATTCAACTTAGCCATCCAGGTGCGTTTCAAGTCTTCTAACGAAAGGTTTTCTGGTGTAGAAGGTGTCAAGTCATCAGGAGCTTTCTCAACCCATCTGTATTGATCTATCTTATTGAAGACGATCATGGTAGGTTTATCTGCCGCATCCAATTCCTTCAGCGTGTTGTCAACCACCCTGATTTGTTCTTCAAAATCGGGATGCGAAATGTCTACGACATGCAACAGCAAATCGGCCTCGCGCACTTCGTCAAGGGTTGATTTGAACGAATCAACAAGGTCGGTGGGCAATTTCCGAATGAATCCCACCGTATCGGCCAGCAAAAAGGGAAGATTTTCAATCACTACCTTGCGTACCGTGGTGTCTAACGTGGCAAAAAGTTTGTTCTCTGCGAACACCTCACTCTTGGACAGCAGGTTCATCAAGGTAGACTTACCCACGTTGGTATAACCCACCAAAGCCACCCGAATCAGTCTTCCACGGTTCTTGCGTTGTGTGGTTTTCTGCTTGTCAATCTCGATGAGCCGCTGCTTAAGTAGCGTGATGCGCTGTAAAATGATGCGGCGGTCCATTTCAAGCTGCGTCTCACCCGGACCACGCAAGCCAACAGAGCCCTTTCCACCACCTGAACCAGAGCCGCCACCTTGCCGTTCCAAGTGGGTCCACAAGCGTTGCAGACGTGGCAGCATGTATCGGTATTGCGCCAATTCAACCTGTGTCTTTGCATTGGCTGTCTGAGCCCGCATGGCAAAAATGTCGAGAATCAGGGAGGTTCGGTCTAAGATTTTGACCTGAAGCTCTTTCTCTATGTTTCTGATTTGTTTGGCAGAAAGCTCGTCATCGAAAATAACCATTCCAACAGGTCGGTCATTTTCTTTCTCGTTTTCTATATACTGCTTAATTTCTTCCAATTTGCCTTTGCCTACATAACTCACCATGTTGGGTCCCCCCAGCTTCTGTGTGAATCTTTTGACGGTAACTGCACCTGCGGTGTCTGCCAAAAATTCCAACTCGTCAAGGTATTCATTGGTCTTCTCCTCGTTCTGATCCTGAGTGATGAGACCTACGAGTATGGCTGTTTCGGCTTTTGCTTCTGATATGACAAATTCTTTCATTCGGTATATAAATATGGTGATTGCAAAGTTACAACAAAGCGATAAAACGACAAAATAAAAAACATCTATTTTGTTTCGGAGGCCAATTCAACCCAATAGCAGCTCATCTACAATGTCAAGATTTCTTCGATGTTTGATGGACAGGGCGTAAAAACATGAGGCTGATTGATTAAAAATTTTCTTGACAACGTCCTCTCTTATCCTTGGCATATTTACAAACTCCGTCGTTGAAGTTTGTAAATACGCCAAGGAATTTGCGATATTTGCAAATACGTATGCCACAATGTTTTATTGATGTATGGTTGCATTATGTGTCTGCATTTCAGATTATTTTGTATCAAAAGCAATGCTTTTTGTACGTAATAGATATGCTTTTGCTGGCCAACAACATGCATATTGCGCCATCAAGTAATGCTTCTTGTCGAGTAAACTCAATGCTCTAACGTCATCAAGTCGATTGACAGGGTACCGATATCGCTTATTTTGCATCCTCTGTGCCTATTGATTTTTTCTAGATTGGAAGTTTATAAGGGCCGTTTTTTACCCACTTTTTTGATAAAATATCTTACAAATTTGACGAGATGGGAGATGATTTTTTTTTATTTGTAAAAAATATGAAAACTCAACAAATAGTGCGGATTTTGCGTTTCAAATAGTAGGTCATTTGTTAACAAAACTATAAAAATGGATTGAAAACCTTTTTTTTAAGAAATGATGGCAGTCATTTCAATAAATTATGATAACTTTGTGTCATAAACAACCATTTTCATCATGAAAGCAAAACTTTTAATGT
>ERZ1036438.188-NODE-188-length-35356-cov-8.797853_pt1 | contig 35356 bp, 22 predicted proteins | sample MGYA00514224_ERZ1036438 | MGnify/ENA primary metagenome ERZ1036438 (study PRJEB33795, sample SAMN09464924) | human gut metagenome | host: Homo sapiens | place: USA: Stanford, California | collected 2016-07 | study: EMG produced TPA metagenomics assembly of the...
CCTTTGCTTCACAATGATGCACCAATCGTAGGAACAGGATTGGAGAAGCAGGTGTGTGAAAACTCTCGTACGATGATTACTGCCGAAGGTGATGGCGTGATAGAATATGTTGATGCTACAACCATTCGTATCTTATATGACCGCACCGAGGAAGAAGAGTTTGTAAGTTTCGAACCAGCCTTGAAGGAATATCGTATTCCCAAGTTCCGTCGTACCAATCAAAATATGACCATCGACTTGCGTCCTATTTGTGTGAAAGGTCAACGTGTGAAGGATGGCGACATCTTAACTGAGGGCTACGCAACTGAAAACGGTGAGTTGGCGCTCGGTCGTAATATGTTGGTGGCTTACATGCCATGGAAGGGGTACAACTATGAGGATGCTGTGGTTATTTCCGAACGTGTCGTTCGTGATGACGTGTTGACATCTGTCCACGTTGATGAGTATTCTCTTGATGTCCGCGAAACTAAGCGAGGCATGGAAGAGTTTACCAACGACATCCCCAATGTTAGTGAAGAGGCAACCAAGGATCTTGATGAAAATGGTGTCATCAGGGTAGGTGCACGTGTGGAGCCAGGTGATATCTTAATTGGTAAGATTTCACCTAAGGGCGAGAGCGATCCTTCTCCTGAAGAGAAATTGCTTCGTGCCATCTTTGGTGACAAAGCTGGAGACGTGAAGGATTCTTCTTTGAAGGCCAATCCATCTTTGAGTGGAGTCGTGATTGACAAAAAACTCTTTACGCGTGCGATTAAGACACGTGAGACCAAGAAGCATGATAAACTGATTCTTGCGAAGATTGACGAAGAGTACGAAGCCAAGAATACAGACTTGAAGGATATCCTGGTAGACAAGTTGTTGACTTTGACAGAGAGCAAAAAGTCACAAGGTGTGAAAGATTATACGGGTGCCGAGATTATTACAAAGGGAAGCAATTTTACAGCTGCCGCTTTGAAGAATCTGGAGTATGACGGAATTCAGTCTAACGATTGGACGGATGATGAGCATACCAATGGCCTCATCCAGACGTTGATACTTAATTATATCCGAAAATACAAGTTGCTTGATGCTGAATTGAAGCGTCGTAAGTTTGCCATCTCTATCGGTGACGAACTCCCAACAGGCGTTTTGCAGATGGCAAAGGTATACATCGCTAAGAAACGTAAGATTAGTGTGGGTGATAAACTCGCAGGACGCCATGGTAACAAGGGTATCGTGTCTAAGATTGTCCGTGTAGAGGATATGCCATTCTTGGAAGACGGTCGTCCGGTTGACTTGGTGCTGAACCCATTGGGCGTGCCTTCTCGTATGAACCTGGGACAGATATTCGAAGCTATCCTTGGTGCTGCCGGTCGCAAGCTGGGTGTTAAGTTTGCTACACCTATTTTCGATGGTGCTAAATTGGATGATTTATCAGAATGGACAGACAAAGCCGGATTGCCTCACTTGTGTTCTACCCATCTGTATGATGGAGAAACAGGAAAGAAGTTTGACCAGCCTGCAACGGTGGGTATTACCTATTTCTTGAAGTTAGGACACATGGTTGAGGATAAAATGCACGCACGCTCTATTGGTCCTTACTCTTTGATTACCCAACAGCCACTTGGTGGTAAAGCACAGTTCGGTGGACAACGTTTTGGTGAGATGGAGGTGTGGGCTCTTGAAGCTTTCGGAGCCAGTCATGTGTTACAAGAGATTCTCACCATCAAGTCAGATGACACCGTTGGGCGCAGCAAGGCGTACGAGGCCATCGTCAAGGGCGATTCCATGCCAACACCTGGTATTCCTGAGTCGTTGAATGTGCTTCTCCATGAATTGCGTGGACTCGGATTGAGCGTGAAACTCGATTAGTAATGAATAGATTGTTTTCACACAATAAAGATAAAGAACATGGCTTTTAAGAAAGATATAAAAGTAAAAAATAATTTTACGAAGATAACCATCAGCTTGGCTTCTCCTGAAGAGATTCTGGAGAATTCATACGGTGAGGTGACTAAACCAGAAACCATCAATTACCGTACGTACAAGCCCGAACGGGATGGCTTATTCTGTGAACGCATCTTTGGTCCTACAAAAGACTACGAGTGCGCTTGTGGTAAGTACAAGCGTATTCGTTACAAGGGAATTGTTTGCGACCGTTGTGGTGTTGAGGTCACAGAAAAGAAAGTACGTCGCGAGCGTTCCGGACATATTGAATTGGTGGTGCCTGTAGCGCATATCTGGTACTTCCGCTCCTTACCTAACAAGATTGGTTACTTGCTGGGTATGCCAACCAAGAAACTTGATTCGGTGATTTACTACGAGAAATATGTAGTGATCAAACCAGGACTCATGGAAGGACGTAAAGATGCTGATGGAGCCGAAGTCAATGGATCACATGTCATGGATTTACTGACGGAAGATGAATATTTAGACATCATCGACCATCAACTGGATCCAAACAATGATCGCTTGGAGGACACGGATCCCAATAAGTTTATTGCCAAGATGGGTGCCGAGGCTGTCTATGATTTGCTGGCCAATCTGGATTTGGATTCTATCTCGTACGAGTTGCGCGACCGTGCCAACAACGACTCGAGCCAACAGCGCAAGACAGAAGCCTTGAAGCGTTTGCAGGTTGTTGAAGCCTTCCGTACCAGTACGGATGTCAATCGCCCCGAGTGGATGATCCTGAAGATTGTTCCGGTGATTCCTCCCGAGTTGCGTCCGCTCGTTCCATTGGATGGAGGTCGCTTCGCTACATCCGACTTGAATGATCTCTACCGTCGCGTCATTATTCGTAACAACCGTCTGAAACGCTTGATGGAAATCAAAGCGCCTGAGGTTATTCTGCGTAATGAGAAGCGTATGCTCCAGGAAGCAGTTGATTCCTTGTTCGACAACTCTCGCAAGAGCAGTGCAGTGAAGAGCGAGAGCAATCGTCCATTGAAGTCGTTGTCTGACTCTCTGAAAGGTAAGGCAGGACGTTTCCGTCAAAACCTCTTGGGTAAGCGTGTTGACTATTCAGCTCGTTCGGTAATTGTCGTTGGACCAGAGTTGAAGATGGGAGAGTGTGGCTTGCCTAAATTGATGGCTGCCGAGCTCTACAAGCCCTTCATCATCCGCAAACTCATCGAACGCGGTATCGTCAAGACGGTGAAGAGTGCCAAGAAGATCGTGGACCGTAAGGAGCCGGTGATCTGGGATATTCTTGAACACGTAATGAAGGGTCATCCGGTGCTTTTGAACCGTGCCCCTACACTTCACCGATTGGGTATCCAGGCTTTCCAGCCTAAACTGATTGAGGGCAAGGCTATTCAGTTGCATCCTTTGGCTTGTACTGCCTTCAATGCTGACTTTGATGGTGACCAGATGGCCGTTCACCTACCTTTGAGTAATGAGGCCGTTCTTGAAGCACAGATTTTGATGCTCCAGAGCCACAATATCTTGAACCCAGCCAATGGTGCTCCTATCACCGTTCCTTCTCAGGACATGGTGCTCGGTTTGTATTATGTAACCAAGATTCGCCCAGGAGCCAAGGGCGCTGGCCTTACTTTCTATGGTCCTGAAGAAGCCATCATCGCCTATAATGAAGGACGATGCGACTTACATGCCCCTGTGAAAGTGATTGTAAAGGATTTGATTAACGGACAGTTGGAAGACCGCATGGTCGACACATCCGTAGGTCGCGTCATCGTCAATGGCATCATCCCAGATGAAGTGGGCTATTTCAATGACATCATTTCTAAGAAGACCCTGCGTGGCATCATTTCGGATGTTATCAAGGTCGTAGGTATGGCTCGCGCATGTGAGTTCTTGGATGGTATCAAGAATTTGGGTTACCGCATGGCTTACTTGGCAGGTCTATCCTTCAACTTGGATGATATCATCATTCCTGAAGAAAAGGCAACTATTGTGAAGAAAGGCCAGGACGAGGTAAATCAAATCAAGTCCAATTATGAGATGGGATTCATCACCGATACTGAACGTTACAATCAGGTCATCGATGCATGGACGCATGTTAACAATGAGCTGGGTGATGTCCTCATGAAGGTGATGACCGAGAACGACCAGGGTTTCAATGCCGTGTACATGATGCTCGATTCTGGAGCCCGTGGTTCTAAAGATCAGATTAAGCAGCTCTCTGGTATGCGTGGTTTGATGGCCAAACCTCAGAAAGCAGGAGCAGAAGGACAGCAGATTATCGAGAACCCTATTCTTTCTAACTTCAAGGAAGGTATGTCTGTGCTCGAGTACTTTATCTCTTCACACGGTGCCCGCAAGGGTCTTGCCGATACGGCTATGAAGACTGCCGACGCTGGTTATTTGACACGTCGTTTGGTAGACGTTTCTCACGATGTCATCATCACCGAAGAAGATTGTGGTACTTTGCGTGGACTGGTCTGCACAGCACTGAAGAGTGGGGATGAGATTATTTCGACGCTTTACGAACGTATCTTGGGACGTGTTTCTGTGCATGACATCATTCACCCGACAACAGGCGAACTGATTGTAGCAGCTGGTGATGAAATCACAGAGGACAAAGCTCGACAGATTGATGAATCTCCCATTGAGAGTGTTGAAATTCGTTCGGTGCTCACTTGTGAGAGCAAGCGTGGGGTCTGCAAGAAGTGTTATGGACGTAACCTTGCAACAGCCCGCATGGTTCAAAAGGGTGAGGCCGTTGGTGTTATCGCAGCCCAAGCCATTGGTGAGCCGGGTACACAGCTAACCCTTCGTACTTTCCACGCTGGTGGTGTGGCTGGTAATGCGGCTGCAAATGCCAGCATTGTGGCAAAGAACGACTGCAAGATTGAGTTTGAAGAACTGCGTACCGTACCATTCGTTGAGAGTGACGGCGAGAAGGATGTTGAATGTATGAAAGTGGTGAGCCGTTTGGCTGAAATCCGTTTCATCGATCCCAATACCGACATCGTATTAAGTACGCTGAATGTACCTTATGGCAGCTCACTCTATTACAAACATGGTGACAAGGTGCAAAAAGGAAGCCTCATTGCTAAGTGGGATCCTTTCAACGCATTGATTGTTTCAGAATATTCTGGTACCTTGAAGTTTAATGGTGTTGTCGCTGGTAAGACCTACCATGCTGAAACTGACGAAACAACGGGTCTGACCGAAAAAATCATCAGTGACTCCAAGGATAAGTCATTGGTGCCTACCTGTGACATCATCGACAAGAATGGAGAAGTGTTGGGTACCTATAACTTCCCTGTAGGTGGACACGTTGTCGTCGACGATGGAGCAACCATTAAGTCGGGTCAAACTTTGGTGAAGATACCGCGTGCCGTGGGAGGTGCAGGTGACATCACCGGTGGTCTTCCGCGTGTTACCGAGTTGTTTGAGGCTCGTAACCCATCCAACCCCGCTGTGGTTTCTGAAATCGATGGAGAGGTAACCATGGGTAAGGTGAAGAGAGGCAACCGAGAAATCATCGTCACCTCAAGAACTGGTGAGCAAAAGAAGTATCTTGTTTCGTTGAGCAAGCAGATTCTTGTTCAGGAACACGATGCCGTTCGTGCAGGTACGCCGTTGTCAGATGGTGTCATCACACCCGATGATATCTTGGCCATCAAAGGTCCTACCGCCGTACAAGAGTACATCGTGAACGAGGTGCAAGACGTATACCGCTTGCAAGGTGTGAAAATCAACGACAAGCACTTCGAAATCATCGTTCGCCAGATGATGCGTAAGGTTCAAATCAACGAGCCGGGAGATACTACATTCTTGGAGCAAGAACTGGTAGACAAACTCGACTTTGCCGAGGAGAACGATCGCATCTGGGGTAAGAAGGTGGTTACCAAGGCTGGTGACAGCGAGGTGTTGAAAGTAGGACAGATTGTGACGGCGCGCAAGCTCCGTGATGAAAATTCGGCCTTGAAACGTCGTGATTTGCGGCCCGTAGAGGTTCGTGATGCTCTTCCTGCTACGTCCACTCAGATACTTCAGGGTATCACTCGTGCCGCATTGCAAACCAAGAGCTTCATGAGTGCTGCTTCGTTCCAGGAAACGACAAAGGTTCTCAACGAGGCTGCTATCCGTGCGAAAGTAGACCATCTGGAGGGAATGAAGGAGAACGTGATTTGCGGTCACCTGATACCTGCCGGAACAGGACTTCGCCAATGGGAGAAACTCATTGTAGGATCGAAAGAAGAGTACGAGCGTATCGAAGCAAATCGCAAGAATGTACTCGACTTTTCAGAGTAACCATTTGTAGAAAACAAACAAGTGGCTGCCTCATGGCAGCCGCTTGCATTATCAGAAACCGGCTGCAGGCCTTGAAACTTGCAGCCGGTTTTTGAGTTTATAGCGATTCGAAACGTTTTTGTTACCTGTTTTGTTACATGCGTCAATATTTTCGGCTCAATCGTTGTTTCACCAATGTGCAAAAAGGTTTGTCAGCAATGCTTTAAATGCACTTTCCCAATTACTATGCTATTGCCTGTCAAAGTCATTGAGTTTGAGGGTCAAAGTCATTGAGTTTGGCAGTCAATGTCAATGCTTTTAAACGCTGAGGTCTGTTTGCCCCAACAGCAACGCTTCCGCCACGACCAGTACCATCAGTGCTTGTTCGTCATATTTGCTGGCAAGAGAGCGAAGAGCACACAATACTTTTGTGATATGATATTCAACGGTCTTCACGGAGACACCAAGTTTCTCTGCTATTTCCCGGTTCAGCAAATCCTCCTCGCGGCTCATCTTGAATATCATTTTTGATTGCTCGGGCAGGGAGTCAAGAACCTCATGAATTTGCCGGTGCAACTCCTCATATACCAGTTCTTCTTCCGCATTGTGGTGAAAGATCAAGCTATACAACTGCTCTGAGCCCTGTTGTTGAGGTAGTTCATCAAACGAGTACTGGTTAGCCACCATTTGGTGTCGCAGAAAATTGAGGCACGCGTTCCTCACCATTGTGTAAAGGAGGGAGGAGATGGAGATGTGGGTCAGCTTTTCTCGGCTTTCCCATAGCTTTACAAAACAGTCTTGTAAGATGTCGTTCAAGTCGTCCGGCTGATGGATGAAGCGAAGGGCATAGGCCTTCAGTCTGGGCTGATAGGTCTTGAAGATAAATTCGAACGCTTCGGCTTTTCCTAACCTCAAGTCATCGAACAATTCAGCGGAATTCATTGTATATCTTACCATTTCGCACGAACGTATAGCACAAAGATAGAAAATGTCTGCATAAATAGCAAACGAATCTGAAAAATAAAGTGCAATTTACTTGAAGTTTTGTTTAGGGTAAAGCGATAGTTCGGTGTTATATATATAAAGACTATTGAAAAAACAGACATGCAAAATACAGACAACCAATTGGCAGAGCTGGCTCGAGGCTTCTTTGAGGGCACGCTTTCCAATGACGAAGAGCAGATGCTTTTTGGCCTTCTTCAAGAGAATGAGGAGCAGCGCGCTCGCTTCGATGCGATGGAGCAGGCGTGGAACGCAACCCATGTTCCATCAGCAGAAGTTGAGCAAGAATGGCGAAGGGTTTGGTGCCGTATTCAAGGCAGAAGTCCTATCCGCATGAGGTCACGCAAGATACATCTTCGCCGTAAGCTTGCTGCCGCAGCTGTAGCTTTGGTTCTGGTGTCGTCACTCGTTACCTATTTTTTCAGCAGCCATCACTCTGGGCCAGAGGCTTATTACACCTGCATAGCACCACTTGGTGGCAAGGCCGAGGTGGTGTTACCCGATGGGTCGCGCGTGTGGCTCAACGCAGGGTCAGATTTACGCTATCCTGCTTCGTTCGGTGTTGACAGCCGTATGGTTGAACTCAACGGCGAGGCTTATTTTGAGGTGGCTAAGCATGCGGGATCCAAGTTCACGGTAAACACCAAGGGATATGACGTGATTGTCCATGGAACCAAGTTCAATATATCAGCCTATGACGACGATGCCACTGTTACGACAACCCTGTTAGAGGGAAGTGTGCAGGTGAGCCTCGACAATGAGCGCGTCATGATGGTTCCAGGAGAGAAGGTTACACTGAACCAGGTGTCAGGAGAACTGATCAAGACCAAAGCGTCGACCAAAGCTAATGCCTGGATTCATGGCAATACCGAGTACGAGAGCATTACCCTGGCCAATCTGGTTAAAGTGCTTTCGCGCAGGTTCAATATGAACATCACCGTACAGTCGCCCTCCTTGCGTGATGAGCGGCTGGCCATCTCGCTGAATAACGGCGAGGATTTTGACGGTATCATGCGAGGATTGCAGAGAATCATCCCTATACGAGTTGTCAGACAGGGGAAGAATGTGCAAATCCTCGAACGTTAGTGCGCGTTTGTCCCATGTGATGACTGCGTCAACATGAACAAAAAAACATACATTATTTAATAAATTTATCTCTAATCTAACAGAAAAGTAAACAACAACCATGAGAGGAAAATACCTTTATTATTCGCTTCTTGCCGTGTTCCTTCTGTGTCCTGTCAGAGCCCTTTCCCAGACAGTCACGAAGGTGTTTAGTAAAACTCCACTGAAGACCGTTCTGAAAGAGGTGGAAAAACAAACCCGGATGTCTGTCATCTACAAGGTAAAGGAAGTAGATGCCAACAAGAAAATCTCAGCGTCATTCAAGAATGAGCCAGTTAACAAGGTGCTCGACAAAGTGCTTGACCCGTCATTAACGTATACGATAGAGAATAAGATGATTACCATCTATCGCCGCGGCACACGTCCGCAGGGAGGGACCACGGTGACCAACAGTGTGGGGCAACCGCGCAAAATCCATGGAACCGTTGTAGACGCCAGCGGTGAGCCGCTCATCGGTGTGACGGTCAGGATAAGAAACTCGAAAGAGGGGGTGGTAACCGATATTGACGGAAACTACTCTCTTACGACGAAAGAGACGGCTCCCACGTTGGAGTTCTCGTACATAGGCTATGCTCCGCAGACATTGGTGGCCACTGGCGCAACGCTGAATGTCACCCTGAGCGAGGAGAGCAGTACGCTTAACGAAGTGGTGGTTACCGCCATGGGTATTCAGCGTAAGGAGAAATCGCTGACCTATGCTACGCAACAGGTAAAGGCAGAAGACTTGATGCGTGTACAAGATCCCAACGCAGTGAACTCTTTGGAAGGTAAAGTGTCGGGCGTCGTTATTACGCCAAGTGCCGGTGGTGCCGGTGGTGCATCAAAGATTATCCTCCGCGGTAACAAGTCGGTGTTGGGAAACAGCTCTCCACTCATTGTATTGGACGGAGTTCCGATGAGCAATGGTACGCGTGGGCAAATCAATGGTTCGAACATCGAGTATTCAGGTGTTTCTGAAGGTGCTGACCCCTTGTCGATGATCAACCCTGACGATATTGAGTCGATGAACGTACTGAAGGGTGCCAATGCTGCCGCTCTCTACGGTTCGGCAGCCGCTAACGGTGTGGTGATGATTACGACAAAGAAAGGAAAGGAAGGAAAGCTATCAGTAAGCGTTACGTCCAACATTACTTTCGACACGCCACTGCTCACACCTAAGATACAAGACGTTTATGGCGCACGCATCAAATCAGCTGGTGGACTTGATATTGGTAGCTGGGGAGACAAGGTGGCTAACCGCCCTGCCGACCAGTTAACCTTGCAATCGTCCTTTGACTCGTCGGCACCTTTTGCCCCGGGTTTCGTCAATACCGTTCATTTGCGTAATGCTGCCAAGAACGACTTGGACGACTTCTACCGCACAGGTACCACGATCAACAACTCGGTATCGTTTTCAGGAGGTACAGAGAAGATACAAAGTTACTTCTCTTTCTCTAACTCGCACGCCAACGGTATGCTGGTTAGCAATTCATACAACCGTAATACGGTGAATTTCCGTCAGTCGTACAACTTCCTCAAACGACTACATATCAATACTGCTATCAACTATATCCAGACCATTACCAACAACCGTCCTGGTGGAGGTACGGTGATGAACCCAGTGTACCACATGTACACAGCACCACGCAACTTGGACATGGACTACTATCGCAACCATTACTATCGTGAAAATGGTACGTGGATGGCGAAGAACGTTCCTGCATACGTACAGCAAAATGGTAGTATCTACGAGCTTACCACCACTGATTTGACATTCAATGGTCCGATGCAAGACTGGGCATACTTGGAGAAGAGCCAGAACAACCCTTACTGGCTTACCCGCATGAACAATACCAAGCAGCGCACCGACCGTGTGTTTGGAACGGTGAGTGGCAAGATTGACATTTATGATGGTTTGGATTTCCAGGCACGTCTTAGCATTGACCACACCAAGTACGACAATGACGGAAAACGATACGCTACCACCTTCACCCCTGGAGGTATTGAGCCTTATGGTATCTATTCAAAGACTTTGGACCGCACTTCGGAAATTTATACCGACTACTTGCTGTCTTACAACAAGACATTTGAAGATACATGGAGTGTTTCGGCAACAGCAGGATGGGTGGCACACCTTATCAAGACCAAGTTCCAGAATACTTATACCACTGCAACTCCGAAGGATGGCAACAAGATAAGATTCTCCAAACTCGTGAACTATTTTGAGACCGATGCTGCTACAGCAGGTGAAACGCGTGCTTCGGTAAACACCAACTGGGACAAGGCTGCCCTGTTCACTGCTCAAATTGGTTGGAAAGATATGGTGTACTTTGATGCTTCCTATCGTCAGGACTGGTATCGTGCCTTCAGACAGTTCAAGAATCGCGGCACTTCCGAAAGCTATGGTTACTTTGGTTTTGGTGCCAATGCCATTGTTAGCTCTATGGTCAAGCTGCCAGAGGTGATTTCTTACTTGAAATATCGTGCTTCTTATTCAGAGGTAGGTAACTCTATTCCTAACAAGGTACTGGCGAGATCATCGCGTGACACGTTCACCGGAGCTGTTCCACCGTCACCATACTCATCATTCAAGAATCCTAAACCCGAGAAAACTCGCTCATTCGAGACAGGTATTGAGTCGTCATGGTTCGGCAGTCGTCTCGACTTCGACTTCACGTTCTACCATGCCCTCTCTACCGATCAATATATGGAGGGAGCCAATGCTTCTGGAAAAATTGAACCGATGAACTCTGGAAAGATCAGGAACATGGGTGTGGAGACGACCCTTGGCTATAACTTCCGCTTTGGTAAAGACTGGCGTTGGAAGACTTCTTACAACCTGTCGTACAACGATAACGAAATTATGGAAACCACCTACAACCCCGATGGCACCGAGAAACTGGTGTTCCAGGATGTGGCTGAGGTGCGCGTAAGATATAAGAAAGGTGGATCGATTGGTGACATGTATGTAACCGATTACAAACGCAACGCAGACGGAACACTCGTTACGACGAAAGACGGAAGACTGAGCTTTGAGTCTGAGGCTTCTAAAAAATACACGGTATATGCCGGCAACATGAACTCTAAGTGGCAAATGGGTTGGAGCAACACCCTTAGTTATAAGAACTTCCAGTTGTTCTTCCTCATCAATGGCCGTATTGGTGGTAAGGTGATTTCGCTCACCGAGTCGTACCTTGACAACTTAGGATTGTCACAGCGTACCGCAGATGCACGCTTGTATGCCGAGCAACACAACTTGACGGCCAATGGACAACTGGCAATGCCCCTGCCCGATGGTAGTGGTCGACTGGTTCCCATTGAGAGTTATTACACAAGTATCGGTGGTGTGAAGAAGAGTCCATTGGAGTATATCTATAATGCCACTAACTTCCGCTTGCGCGAGTTGTCTATGGGCTATACGTTCCAAAATCTCTTTAAGAGCAATGCCAGCCTCAATGTGTCGTTCATTGCACGCAACCTATTCTTCTTGTACAAGGATTCACCCGTTGACCCCGATGTATCTTTGTCAACTGGTAACGGATTAGGTGCGTTCGAGATGTTCAACATGCCTTCTTCACGCTCGTATGGATTATCAATGAAACTAACATTCTAAACAATCGTTCAAACAATGAAAAGAATACAATATATTGCAATAGCAGCACTTGCTACAGGGTTCATGACCCTGCAATCGTGCTTGGACTTTGATGAGCCGACTGATGATTTCCGCCCAAATGACATCACTATTGATGAGGGGGACATCGTAGGTGAGGCTGACTCTGTAAATCTCATCAACTATAAAGCGTTGTACACAGAGGAGCAAGTAGATGCAGCAGCCAAGAGCTTGGATAAGTACTTAGGTATGCTGAAAGTAGCCCAATACTGTATGCGAGGTGGAAAGGAAGGACAATATCCTGTTTCACATGCTTACCAGCGTATTTATACGTTGCCCGATGTGTACGCACAATATGGTGTTGTTCCACATTCTGACTTCGCTTTTGCCAGTGAATTGATATCTTCCTATCATGCCAGTCAGGATTGGATTTCTGGACCTAACGGTCAGTTTATGGGAGCACGTACCAGTTTAACACCATTGCTCAACCACAAGTCTTGCGATTCCATTCCTGAGGTGAAGGCGATTGCCTTGTTGTTGTACAACTATGCAGCGATTGAGAATGTAGACATGTATGGAACCATTCCTTACAATGACTTCAAGGCTAACAAGGTGGATCCACCATTCAAGTACGATGACATGAAGACCATCTACACTGGTGCCGAAGCCAATATTGATACCATTGTTAATTGTCTGCGTTACTTTGACAGCAAGCCTGCTTGGTACCAAGCCAAGGTGAAGGACATTGTCAACAAGTTTAGCGAGGTGACGCATGATCAAAGGAATGGTGTGAAAAACATGGAAACATGGGTTCGCTTTGCCAATTCGCTGAAGTTGCGTATGGCCATGCACATGGTCAAGGCAGAGCCACAGTTGGCACAAAAGTGGGCAGAAGAAGCAGTGAAGAGTGGAGTGATTGACGATTTGAAATATGAAGTAGCTCTCTTCCCTTCTATATACGGAGGTGTACATCCTTTGGTAGAAATTTGCGATGGCTGGGGTGACATGCGCTTTAGTGCCTCGTTTGTTAGTATGCTGAAGAGTTTGACACACCCTTATCGTTTCTCCCTTTGTACGAAAAACAGTGGAGACTTGAGTAATGATCAAGGTGTCACCTTGCCTGCAGAGACAGACCAAGTAGGTATCCGTTCGGGAATACACACGGGCAAGGGACAGTCTTACGGTTCTAACCAGTTTATTGGCTTTAGCCGAATCAACAAGTTGCTGATTGATAAAGCACCTTTGTACCTGTTTAAGTGGGCAGAAATTGACTTCCTGCGTGCTGAAGGTGCCTTGCGAGGATGGGACATGGGTGGAAAAGCCGAGCAGTTCTATACCCGTGCCATCGAAAACTCTGCTTTCTTGGAGCCAGGTTCAGATATTTACAATGCACTAAAGCCTGTACTCTCACAATATGCAAATGTGGAAGAACCGGTTGCTTATACGTATAAGGATCCAACTGGCTCGTCGCCTGATATGGAAAGCGTGACGAAGATTGGCGTCAAATGGAATGAAGCGGATGACAAGGAAACGAAGTTAGAGAAAATCATCACGCAGAAATACATCGCACTCTTCCCTAACAGTATGGAGGCATGGGGCGAAATGCGACGCACTGGTTATCCCAAGATGTTCCCTGTTCTTAACGTTGAGGAAGGTGACGGCAGTTTGAAACCTGGCGATTTGGTTCGGCGCATTCTCTTCCCCAATAGCGATGATGCTTCGTTGAAAGACATTCAGGCTACAGGACTGAAAGCCTTGGGCGGTCCCGACCAGCAAGCTACGCGTGTATGGTGGGATGTGAAAGGAAAAGGAAACTTTTAACTTATTAATAATACGGTGACAGGGAACTACCGTCTGTTCGCTGAATATGAACAGACGGTTCCCCTAACCAATAATTTAACATTTACAACTTAACCATTAAAAAACAACCAAATCTATGAAGAAAAGATTTTTACCCCTGATGCTTTTGGCTTGTTTAGCTGGATCTGCAAATGCGCAGTCTGACATGTCGCCAACGGCAACATCCACGATTTATGATTTCGCTGGATTTAATGAGGTTACTCTGCTGAACCTTTTCGATAAGGCTTTGCAGAACGGTCGCAACTATCCTACAAAGGCTGAATTTGAGGCTGCAGGTATTCAAGCCTCCGACATTGCTTTTGTACGTTCGCACGTTAAGCAGCGTGCCATCTTGGATCGCAAAGACCGTTTGGTGAAAGACACCTACGAGAAGCGTAACCTATTTATGAATATTCCGAGCGGTTCGGGTAAGGGCATCGGTGGCTATCCATCGTCCAACTTTGCCAATGATGTGTTCTCTATGTGGAACTACACCAACCTCTTTGGTTCTTGGAACCATGGCTTGTTCCAGGCTCCGGGAGCATGGACTGATGCGGCACACAAGAATGGTACCGATATTTTGAGTGGTATCAAGTTTTTTGAAAGCTGGACAGCAGGTTCTGGTGATGCGGCTTATGTAAACTTTATCCAAACAAAAAACTCGGATGGCAGCTATAAGTATGTTAAGCCCATGCTCAACTGCCTGCTGTTCTTCGGGTTTGACGGTATCAACTACAACTGGGAGGATAACTCTTACTCTAATTCTGATGTAACAGGTTTCCACAAGGCTTTGTACAAGGAGGCAGAGAAGATGGGCTTTAACAACTTCCATGCAGCACTTTACACGCAAGGCTCCAGTTTGTCGGATGTGGCAGTCGACTATTTATATGGTACAAAAGCCACTGGTAAGACCTTTGATTTATTTCTCAATTATGCTGGAAGTGACTTTGCTGTCCAGGGTTATGAAAGTTCTGTGCAAGTTGCAGAACAAGCTTTGGGAACCGCAGAAGGTCTTTACGGAGGCGCTTGGATTGTTAGTATGAATCGCAATTGGCAAGGTTTGGTAGGAAAAGCACACTACGATTGGGCTACGGGTACCTACACTTACCAACCCAACGAAACTGTGAAGCGAATTGGTATCTGCCTTTGGGGAGAGCATGGAGATAGCCGTTTCTGGAGTTACAACTCTGGTTCGGATGCGCTGAATGCACAGTACAACTACCAACGCCTGTTGGAGCGTGGTTTCTCTGGCGGTAACAGAAGTCCATTGAATCGTCCTGCAATTAAAAATACAGGACACGAGTGGGAAGGTGAGGACGCATTGAAGACATTCCATGGTTTGGCTTCGTTCATTCCAGAGCGTTCAGCGATACAAGGCAATCTTCCTTTCTTGACACACTTCAACTTAGGTAATGGAGAGCGTTACAACTATAAAGGTAAGAAAACGGCTGGTACATGGTATAACATGGCTAACCAAGATGTAGTGCCTACTTATCGCTGGTTGGTTTATGGCGAAGGAACAGAAACTGTTTCAAATGCTTTGCAGCCAGAATTTACACATATCGACTCTTATAACGGTGGCTCATGCTTACAGTTGAGAGGACTGTCTTCAGCATCGGGTGTTGATGTAGTTCTGTTTAGAACCGACCTTAACGTGAGTGCAGCTAATCCTATTGCAAAAGTAGCCTTGAAGACAAAAGAGGCTGGCGAGTCTAACTTGTACTTGATTGTAAAGGTAAACAATCAATGGAAAGAGGTAGCAGTAGGTGCTACCGACGACAAGACATGGCAAGAGAAAAAGGTGAATCTGCCTGTTAGCATGGGCGACCGCATTACTCACATTGGTTTGCGTGCCAAGAACGTAACAGACAAGTACAATGTGTTGGTAGGTAAGCTCGAACTCAACGACGACGTGAAGGCTACACCTGCTAATGTTAAGAATCTCATGGTAGAAGTGAAAGAAGAGTCACAGAAGAGTCTTTCTGCAAAGCTGCATTGGGATGTTGACCATTCTACAGGTGAACGTGCAGACTATGGTATGATTTACAACAGCGATGCTAACATCGACCACTTCGAGATTATGTATAAGAATGGTAAAGACGGACGTGTTTCAGAAGTAGGTCGTACTACACAGTGGGGTACCTATATTCCTAACATTGTATTTACTGATGCTGCTAATGAAAAACCATTTATTGGTGTACGCTCTGTATCAACAGACTTGAAGACTTATTCACCCGTCGAATGGGTAGAGATTACGCGTGCCGACGCTTCTCAATTGCCAGAAGAAACAGTTGGTGGAACAGATACTTATGGAATTAGTAAGATTAATCCGAATGCTGATGGATTCAAGACAGCTGTAGAACAAAGATTCTTGACAAGCGTTACGACTACTGGTGCCGTACAAAACTTGAACTATACAGCTACCGAGTCGCCACGCGATAGCTCACAGTATGCAAACGCACGTGACCACAAGTTGATTGTCAAGCAAGGACAAGAGATTACGATGACCTTTAAGGCTCCTAATTTGGATGATGGTTTGAAGTGGTGCTTTGCAGGTGGCTGGTTAGACTTGGACGGTAGTGGTACATTTAACTATCCTAAGGCTCCAAAAGACGATCCTATGGGTGAGCAGATTTTCTTTGCTGGAAAGATACGTGCGGCAACTCCTGAGATACAGGATCCTAACGGCTACACATTTAAGTTTACAGTACCACAAGATGCTCATGTAGGTACAAGTCGTTTGCGTATTGTGTTTGCTGATGCTTGGTTTGGCGGAACCTTCTTGCCAACTGGCTTGACAGCCAAAGGATTTACTATCGACTTTGATGTAGAGATACAAGGTAAGAAAGACGGGCAGCGTCAATATGTGGATACACAACATGATAAGGGTGTTGCCGACCAACCCGATGGCTTGTCTGGAACAAGTGGCGTAGACAATACCGTATATGCCGGTGGTGTTTCTAGCGTGACAGTAAATGGTAATGACATCCTCTTTACCAATGTGGAGAAGGCTTGGATTTACACTGTTGACGGAAAGATGGTACAATATCTTACAAACCCAACATCAGTTAGCCGAAACGAGCTTCAAGAGGGGGTTTACCTTGTAAAGATGCAAAACAAGAATGTAATTAGAACGGAAAAGTTAGTGGTTAAATAATTCACATAGAACTTTAATCACATGAAAAATAACCGTTAGGTAGTTGGTAGAACATCAATGCGATGAGCGCAACAATATTGAGAGATCCAATTACCTAACGGTTTTTTGTTAATCGTAAGCATCCAACATTGCCGCTTTTGTGTATTAAGTAGGAAGATAACACAAAGGCCGCAAATGCTGGATGCTTATGGTTTGACGCTAATGGGTTGCCAGTTTCAGAGAGAATCCCTGATACAAAAATAACCTACCAAATGTCCATTACACCTGAATCTTTGGTTTCATCAGGCTTTAGTTATGGTGCAGTTAAACCTTGCGGTTCAATCAAGCACAGTGGAACAGATATTCGACCTGAATGTCTTTGGTTAGCCCTGTGAACAACCACTCTTGCAACTTGTCGGCTCGTATCACCGAATTTTTATCCGAACAGAGCTTTACGTTCTCGTCATTAGAATATATTGCCATCCATCGCCGATTATGTGAAGGCATCTATGAAAAGGCGATAAGATAAGGGATTACAATATTAAAGAAGAGTTATGATACATCGCCTTTTTGGCACATTATACAATAATATTTACTATATTTGCATATCATCTTATCTATATTTATGGAAAGTCCAACCAACAGAATAAAAGAGGTGTTGACCGAAAAAAGAAATTAAGCAAAGATGGTTTACAAAAAAGCTGGGCGAGAGTTTTCAATAGAAAACTCTTACGTTTGCAATCGTCATCAGCCAGCTTTGAATTGCTATTCCAAATAACAGAGATCTTCAGGTGAATCCAAAAGAATGGATTAATACTCCAGATGAATATTTTTTTTTCATTATGGCAAAACATAAAGAACAACATAAGAAATCAATTCGCTTCTTCAACGACCGTGAAGTACGTGCCGTATGGGATGAAGAGAACAACAAGTGGTGGTTCTCAGTGCTTGATATTATTGCTGCCATCAACGAGCAGGACGATTACCAAAAGACGAGGAACTATTGGAAGTATCTTAAGACCAAACTGCGAAAGGAAGATAGTGAAGTGGTTAGTGCTACTAACCAACTGAAGTTAAAAGCCTCTGACGGGAAGTATTATAAGACAGATACACTTGATGCAGAGGGTGTAACTCTTTTGGCAAAGCAAATCAATAATACCAAGGCTATGAACTTTCTTGACTGGTTCCTCTATAGTGATAACACTATTGATGGACAGAGCAAGAAAAAGGCTTATCAGCTTTTTGAAAGTGGTATCTTAAAGACTGTAGACCCAGGTACAATCAAATGTTTACAACAAATTCACGCTTATCTCTTTGGTGGTCTTTACGACTTTGCAGGGCAAATTCACACAAAGAATATCTCCAAAGGTGGTTTTACCTTTGCTAATTGTATGCACTTTCCTGCTACGCTGCAAACGATTGAACGAATGCCAGAAACTACCTTTGATGAGATAATGGACAAATATGTGGAGATGAAAATTCGTGCAAACGAGTACCATGTGAACTCGTTCACTAATGGTCGAGTGCAGCCGAATTTATACAACGCGGCGCACCCGTTTATGGAGGGTAATGGCCGCAGCACCCGTATTTGGCTCGACCTCATGCTGAAGCGTTCTCTCAAACGGTGTGTGGATTGGAGTCAGATAGATAAGAACGATTATCTGTCTGCCATGCGTGAGAGTGTATCTGATAGTACACATATCAAGGCTTTGGTACAGCCTGCACTTACAACAAAGATTGATGACCGAGAAATGTTTATGAAAGGTATCGATTATTCGTATTATTATGAACAAAATGAGTGAGCCATCAAACGAGGACAATAGCATTAAACTGTCTTATACCGACAAAGGAAATAGATAAAAATTAAAAAGCAATAAGTTTAAAATATGACTTTTACAGAAGCAAAAAATGAATTTAATAGTAAATATCAATTTATAAAAGAATATACTTGTTTTCTGCCAGAGCATTTGATAATGAAAAGAGAAACTAAAATTCAAAAGAAAAATGGTGAACATAATTCACAATCTAATTATAATACTGTAAATTTTACTTTGGACAACTTCTTAGTATTAGCTAATGCCTATAATGAAGGTGCTGGCATCCATGAATTGGATAAGACTACAAAGATGCTAAAGAGCATTTTAAATTCAGCAATTGATAATATTGCAAACGACAAGGAAGTAACTATAAATTTCTCTAAATAAGATATTGTGATGGATATAAAAAAGACAAAGATATGTACTATAGATTTAGAAGACGATATTTTGTCATTTCTGAAAAAAGATTTTGAAGTCTTTGAAGGAACGATGGGAGCTAAAATAGATATCTCTCAAAGGATTCAAAATCGTTATGATTCTGTTAGACTATTGCTAAATTATGATTTTCCAGCAAATATTCAAGAATACGATATTCTGATACAAGATATGGGGTACCAGAAAGTTATTCCGTATTCAGTGGAAGAACATGTAAAAAAATATATTACTGGTACTGATACCTTTTACTTATATAGTTCATATCCTGAAACATTGTTTAACCCGATTCCTTATAGTTCTAAGCTTCTAAGCATTGAACTACAAAAGCACAGAGAACGCCCTCTAATAAAAATTGTCTTTCAAGGAGAGCTTTATAGCGTGACCTACAAAAAGTATAATGCAGGGAAGAATTATACAACAGACGGTGGCTGCTTTACAAATTATGAGCATATTCAAAATTATTGTAGTGAAACTTTACTTTCCGGTAGAGATGTGATACCATGCAAAAACACATTTACTCAAGCAATATTTGGAAATACTACGGTTGGATACTCTTATCAACAAATTTATCGCCATCCCATAACATGGGAGAATAGTATTCGAAAAAAAGATGAACACTTTATACCTCTGCTAACAACTAGAGCTGGAGATATTATTTCATATTTTTATATGGATAAGTATGATATTACAATTATGCTTCCGCAAAGTGAGAATAAATTAGAGCTACTCAAAAATGTCTTTAATGAATTACTCTATATCAATTTTTCTGAATATTTTCCATTCATAGAAGCTGCTGCATGGAAAAATACACCAATGTATTTTCTTCCAAATCAACAAGAACTTTTAGACAAAGAAAAGCAATTAACGAAGAAATACCAAGAAAATCTATCGAAAATAGAATCGCAGAAAGAAGCAAATAGCAAGCAATATACCTTCTTACATTCCCTTCTAACAGATACAGCGGATAATCTTGTAAAAGCAGTAATTGATTTTTTGCAATGGCTAGGCTTTTCTAATATCGTAGATGCAGATACAACCAAAAAGGAGGGAGACATATTCGAAGAGGATATACAAGTTGATTTAGGAGACGCAGGACTACTTATTATAGAAGTTAAAGGGATAAATGGAACATCTACCGATGCACAATGCTCACAAATTCACAAAATTAAATTTAGAAGATGCGAAGAAAGGGGTGCGTTTGATGTATATGCACTTTACATTGTTAATAACGAACGTAATATAGAACCATTAAAAAGGACGCATCCTCCATTCAAAGACGTACAAATTAAAGATGCTCAAAAAGATAAGCGCGGATTAGCTTACACCTGGCAATTATTTAATCTTTTTTTTGATATAGAAAATGGTTTTATTTCCAAAACGGAAGCAAGAGAAAGCCTGATTAATGCGTGTGGACTTGTTGACTTCTCTCCAACTAATTTGTGGAAACTGGGAAGACCTTATAATTATTATAAGAAGAATACCGTTATCTGTATAGAAATAAAAAAACTAATCATAAAGGTCGGGGATTATTTTGCTTATAGGCAAAACGATAGATGGCATAAAACAAGAATAGTAAGTATAGAAGAAAACGGACAAGTTTTAGATGAGACATCAAATGGTAGGTATGGATTCGAAGTAGAAAAAGCTATTCCCAATAATGTATGTCTATATTTAATCCAATAGCCCAAATATAAAAATGACACAAAATAAAACTCCCCAATTAAGTATTGATCTAAAAATTGCCATGATGAAAAATGCTGCAACAATAAATGTAGATACTTTATTTTATCTTTGGGAAAACTATTGGTCAAGAACAGAAGGCAATAGAGATCAATTTGCAGAAATAGCTCAATGTATTTTGCAAATGGAGATACTTCACATTAATTCTATTCTGATACTATTCAATGGAACGCCAATGATTCCGCATTTGAAAAAAAGAACAATAATAGATATTCCTTCTATGGCTTCCATATTAAGAAGCTTATATGAAAAAGTCTTTATATTTAATAACCTTTTTGTTGAACAAGAAAATAGTATAGAGAAAGAAATTGTTTTATACATATGGAAAATAAGAGGACTGTATAATATGAAATTGCCTCAGGCTCCCCAAGAAGCTAAGAAATATATCCAGAAATATAATTCAAGCAGAATGCAAATAAAAGATTTCAAGCAAAAAGCAATAAGTCGTTTAGAGGAACTTGATATTACAGAAAATGCGAAACAATCTTTTCATAAAGAAATTAGTAAATCTGATACATCTATTAAAGGCTATAAGTTTATTAAGGATGCACAAACACAACAGATTAAAGAATTTAAGATACTATCCTTTAGTACATCTCCTAAAGAAGTATTTCCCAAAGAAGACCTAACTATTTTATACGGTTTTTTATCTTCCCAATCCCATCCTTCTTTCTTAGGGATTTTGCAGTTTGGTCAAATGTACAATTCTGATGAATATAAAGAAAGAGCACTGACGATACTCAATTCTATCTGTAAATTTCAACAAGTAATAGTACGAGATTTTTGTAATGCTTTCCCTAAGGCAAAGGAATTTTTAGATAAAATGCCAAAAGAACAAACTAAATATCTTCTCCAAAATGAAATAAGAGAAGGCGATAACATCCAAGATGTTTTCTAATCAATACTACTCAAATTGAGGAAATATTTTTGTACCATACAAATATAAATTATTGATAATCAGTGTAGGATATATTCGAGGAGGAGAAGTAAGAACAAGACTAAACTAGACATTCTTGTTAAGACATTTCTAAAGATTTCATGTAATAGAATCATCATAACACTAACCATAAAATACAAACAATCATGGACAAAGACTTATTGAAAAAATTAACTGCCGAACCAGGAAAGAAACACAAGGTGTCGGATTTCGACACGAACTACACGGCAGACCTGAACAAGAAAGAGGGTAAAAAACTATTGAAAGAAAACGTCAAGACGATGGCGGCTTTGCAAAACATGCTTTATGCACATAACCGACATGCTGTGCTAATTATCTTCCAGGCCATGGATGCAGCGGGAAAAGACGGTACGATTAAACACGTTATGTCGGGCATCAACCCGCAGGGATGCCAGGTGTTTTCGTTCAAACAGCCCTCGGCTGTGGAACTCGACCACGGCTATCTGTGGCGCATCCAAAAGAATGTACCTGAACGGGGGCGCATCGGCATCTACAACCGTTCGCATTATGAAGACGTATTGGTGGGAAGAGTTCATCCGGAGATTATCCTCGGAGGACAAATTCCGGGGATGAAAAAAGTGGATGATGTCAATGAGGACTTTTGGGAAAAGCGATATCAACACATCAATGATTTCGAGCGTTATTTGACGGAAACAGGTACGACCGTGATCAAATTCTTCCTCAATGTTTCGAAAGAAGAGCAAAAAGAGCGTTTCTTGAAGCGACTGAACAACAAAGAAAAGAATTGGAAATTTTCTGCCAGTGATGTTGAGGAGCGCCAACATTGGGACGACTATATGGACGCCTATGGCAAGATGCTCACCAAAACGTCAACCGATTATGCTCCGTGGTTCGTCATTCCGGCTGACCATAAATGGTTTATGCGTTACGCCGTCGGTGAAATTATCAGTCAGCACTTGGACAAGTTGAAGATGTATTATCCGCAACTTACCAAAGAGGAGACGGAAAATTTACAGGTATATCGCAAGCTATTGGAGGAAGAGGGTAAAGCTGAAAAGAAGGATTGAATGCCAGCAAAACGTTGATATCCCTATGAAAAAGTAGCAAATCGTGAATTATTCATGACATTTTTAATAAATATTCGTAAAAATATACTGGTAATTCATTTGTTTTTATTATATTTGTATAGATAATTAACATAAAAGTCCTACTGCCACAATGGCTCGTAGACATCACCCTTTAACACATAATAATATGAAAGAAGAAGTGAAAAAGACTGCTGAAGAAGTGAAAGACAAGGCAGAAAAACAAGCGAATAAAGTAGAAAAGAAAGTAGAAAAAGCTGCAGACGACATCGCCAAGAAGGCCGACGAAGCGAAAGATAAAGCTGAGAAGAAAGTGGAAAAGGCAGCAGAAAACATCGCCAAGAAAGTCGATGATGCGAAAGATAATGCTGAGAAGAAAGTAGAAAAGACGGCTGAAAACATTGCCAAGAAGGCCGATGATGCGAAAGATAAAGCTGAGAAGAAAGTAGAAAAGGCAGCAGAAAATATTGCCAAGAAGGCCGATGATGCGAAAGATAAAGCTGACAAGAAAGTAGAAAAGGCGGCTGACGAAATCGCCAAGAAGGCTGACGAGGCAAAAGACAAGGTTGACAAAGCTATCGACAAAGCCAAGGACAAGGTTGAAAAAGGAATTGATGACTTGGAGAAAAATGAGCATGTACAGGATGCCAAGAAAAAGGTAGAGGAAGTGGTGAACGACCACAACAAAACCGAGTGCAAGAAAGAAACTGAAAAGAAAGTTGAGCAAGCAGCAAAAGACTTAAAAGAGAAAGCAAAAGAAACGGCTGACGATGTGAAGGAGAAGGCCAAGGATGCGGTTGAAAACGCAAAAGAAAACACCAAGGACGCCGTTGAAAATTTGCGAGATAAAGCAAAAGATATCACTGAAACTGTGAAAGAAAAGACAGATGAGGTGGCCGACAAGCTGAAAGAAAACGAGAAGGTGCAAAATGCAGCTAAGTTCGTAAAAGAGAAGAGTGATGACGTTTCTCAGGCTGTTGACAAGGCCGCTGACAAGGTAGAACGCTCTGGCTTTTGGCAGAAACTGAAAGACATCTTTGGGTTTAAATAACCCGTAGGCGCGAATCATTCAATGATGGCAACATGCGTGACAGGACGCACGCGTTGTTGCGTTTTTTGACCAATAATCGCCTCTAAAAATGCACCTGCAAACTTTCAAACTAGAAAAAAATGATAGGCAAGCAGGCTGCAAGGTGGGGATGATTTGGCCAGGAAAAGCAAATTTTAGCGGTAAAGCATTGACTTTACCCGTTAAACAGCATCACTTTGGTTGACAATCTGCATGACTTTGCTGCGCAAAAGCATGCAGATATTACTCTTAATGCAATGCTTTTGCCTTTCAAAAAGCTTGCCATGCGGGGTCAAAATCGCGCGATAGACGTTTAAACCGCTATGTATTAACGATATACAAGTATGCCGAATCTTGGGCGTATTCACGGCAAGAGGCAGGTTTGTTTGCAAATATTTCAAGCATGAAGAGATAGGTTGTCAAAAAATATTCATGTCATTTGGTCGGCATACAGTCATTCGCAACTACACCTTAGTTGCAAAGTTAGTAGGGAAGCACCAGTCGTGTTTCCCTATATTTTTCTCCCTAAAAAAGACATAGCGGTATGGATAGGCGAAACTCGTGAGGGCATGAGGACTCATGTTGCTATGCCATTTATCATTTTCTCCAATTGTTGTACAGCCTCAGCCATTTCACTTGCAAATGTTTCTGATGGCTGCAAAAAGGATTCACGTCCCCTTGCCAGCAGGGCATACAATTCTTTGTTCATGCCATCCACATACGAACTGATGGCATATTCAATATCTTCTTTCTGCCACTGCATGGTTGAATAACGATACACCTGCCACTTTTGATGGAAAAAACTATAAGCTGTTTCTATGCTGTCTTTGGGAATCATGAGGTGAGTTGGTGAGTTATTAAGTTTGTAAGTTTGTGAGTTTGTGAGTTGATAAGTTGGTAAGATGATGAGTTTTTGAGTTAATAAGTTGGTAAGTTGGTGAGTTCTTGAGTTATTTCGTTGGTGGGTTAATGAGTTAAAAGTTTATGTGTTAAGAACTTACTCTATCAACGCATGACGCACCGTTGATGCAACATCAACCACTACCAAACCCTGTTCAGCTCGGCTGAATATTGAAATCCGCCAGCTGCCAGACGCTTTTCAAGATCAGCTCTATCAACATTGAAGTGATAACAGATTTGGTCGAGATTATCAAACTCCTCATCACGCAACAAAAAGTTGATGGCCGACACCAACATCGGCGTATCATGTAATGGCAAATGATCCATGTTTCTTTCTCCTATCAATTAATGAATGCAAGGAAAGTTACAACTACCTACATCCATGTTCCCTGCGACCAAGAGCCTCAAACGGGCATGTCTTTTAGGAAATACAAAGGTAATCAAAAAATTATCATCAATACTGATGTGCATCAAAAAACAAGCGATGGTCAAAATAAAGATGGAGCCAAAGGGGCTGCATCCAACATTTTTACTAATTTTGCAACCAATATTCTTACAACTAATTCTTTAGTAACGCCTTCGAAGCAAGAAGGCAAGACGTTTTTTGTATTTATGAACATTTGGAAGAAATGTGTATTATGCTTGGCCGCCGTATTGTGTCTTGCGGCCTCAGCCCAAAAGCGGTTCACCATCAGCGGATATGTCAAGGACATCCACTCCAGTGAAACGCTCCTCGGGGCAACCATCCAGGACGCTGGCAGCCACATGGGGACGACGACCAACTCGTATGGATTCTACACGCTGACGCTCCCCGCCGGACAGGTTCGGGTGGACTATTCGTACGTAGGCTACGCACGCATGCAGAAGTCATTTGTGCTGGAAAAAGACACCGTCGTCAACATCCAGCTGACACCATCGGCCAACCTGCCCGAGGTAGTGGTGTCATCGGCGAAAGATAATGCGGGAATCCTCGCCACCGGCATGGGCGTGACAGACATTGGTGTAAGCCAGATAGAACACACGCCCTCACTGCTCGGTGAAACGGATGTCATCAGAACCATTCAGCTCATGCCTGGCGTTCAGCCGGGATCAGATGGTGGATCGGCTCTCTATGTCAGGGGAGGCAATGGCGACGAGAACCTGATTTTGCTCGACGGCACGCCCATTTACAAGATTGACCACCTGTTTGGTTTCTTCTCGGTGTTTACACCAGAGGCTTTGAAGAAGGTCACCTTCTACAAAAGTTCCTATCCCGCACGCTACAACGGGCGGTTGTCATCGGTCATCGACGTGAGGACAAAGGATGGCGACATGAGCCACTTTCACGGAACGGCATCGCTGGGTTTGCTCACCAGTAGGGTGCAGTTGGAAGGGCCTATCGTAAAGAATCGCACATCGTTCAACTTCTCAGCGCGCACCACCTACATCAACTGGGTGTTGCAACCATTCATGAAGGACGACGAAAAGTTTGGATATCAATTCTACGACCTTCACTTCAAGCTCAACCACCGCTTCTCGCATGCGGACCGTTTGTATCTGAGTGTGTACCGAGGACACGACATGTTGAAAGAAGACTACAAGGATCGCTACAGCTCATCCAGCTTTGAAATCAATTCTGCATACGGTGACGACATCAACTGGGGAAACACCATCGCCTCACTGCGATGGAACCACATCTTCAGTAACAACCTCTTTGCCAACATCACGGCGGCCTATAACCATTACAACATGCATCTGGACAGCTACGATCACTCATGGCGTACCGACGTTCTTGAGAAGAACAGCGCCAGCTACCGGTCGAAAATACGTGACTGGTCGGCCACCATCGACTTTGATTACGAGCCGCTTCCCTCACATAGAATCAAGTTCGGGTCGTCCTACACCTATCATACCTTCAGCCCAGAGACCTCTGGAAGCAGCTTCACCGAAGAGGGAAAGGATGGAAAGGTCAACAGGTCGGGCGAGTATTCTTCCCCCGGCAATCCCATCTACGCACACGAGGCCTTGGCTTATGCCGAGGACGACTGGCGGATTTTGCCATCGCTTACCCTCAATGCCGGTGGGTCTGTGTCGATGTTCCATGTCAGGAATAAGTCGTACCTCACGTTTCAACCGCGTGTCTCACTGCGCTGGCAAGCCCTGTCCGACGTGGCACTGAAGGCATCGTACAGCGAGATGTCGCAATATATCCACCTGCTCACCTCGATGCCCATTGCCCTGCCCACCGACTTGTGGGTTCCTATCACCGACAACATCAAACCAGAAAGGTCAAGACAATATAGTGTTGGCGCCTACTACACGGGCTGGAAAGGATGGGAACTGTCGGCGGAAAGCTATTACAAGCAGCTCGACAACGTGTTGGAATACAAGGATGGCATGAGTTTTATGGGATTCTCGGGCAACTGGGAGCGTTTGGTTAGCATGGGTGAGGGACGTTCAAAAGGCATCGAACTGATGTTGCGACGCACCGCAGGACGCGCAACAGGATGGCTGTCGTACACGCTTTCCAAGAGCGACCGCAAGTTCAGTGAGGACAGTGGCGTGAATGGTGGAGAGCGATTCCCCTTCACCTACGACAGGCGACACAACGTGAATATGGTGGCAAACTGGAAGATGACCAAGCGCATTGACTTGGATGCGACATGGTCGTTCTACTCTGGAGCAACCGCAACGATATCCTTGCAGAGAGGATACGAGATGACTCCCGAAAGCATCGGAGAGAGTAGTTATGTATCAAGTCGCAACAATTACAGACTTCCACCTACGCACCTGCTCTGCTTAGGCATCAACTTCCGCAAGGCACTGAAACGGAGCGTTGAACGAACATGGAACGTCAGCGTGTACAACGCCTACAATGCAATGAACCCAAACTTCATTCTTAGAAAGACTGACGAGTACGGAAGGGAAATGCCAAACAAGCTGTCCAAATACACGTTGCTGCCCTGTCTGCCGTCGTTCACCCTCACCTATAAATTCTAATGACAATGAACAGAATGAAAACTTACATATATTGTTGTCTCTCAGTCATGCTCTTCGGTTTGTCAGCATGCGAGAACGAGTTGGAACTTGATACGAAGACGGCCAGCAAGCAACTGTCGGTGAACGGATTCATCAATGCCGACAGCACCATCAACAGGCTGTTGGTGTCGTTCACGGGCATTGACCATCCTACGATTGTCACCGATGCCACTATCAAAGTATCGGTCAATGGAAACCTGCGCGAGACCGTTCATGAGCTTCCAGCGGGTTCGGAACAATACATCATTCATGGTCGTTTCAACCCAGGCGACCATGTGCGAATCGAGGTATCCACATCTGATAACAACTATCAGGCTTCGATAGAGGAGACGGTGCCGCAGCCCATTGACAAAATTGAGCGTATCAGCACCAAGTTTGTCAAGGATGTAAGCTATGTGGACGAATATGAAATGGCGCGGGTAGACAACCTGCAAAAAATCAATCTCTCATTTCAAGACAATGGAAAGCAGGCCGATTATTACCGTCTGACACTGGCAGGATACCAGACTATCATGAACACACAGTTTAACTACACGCTGCGAAGAAAAGAGGCCACCTACCGATATTTCGTCAGCGACATGGGCAGTTCGTACATTGCCACGGGCGACCCAATCATCATGGAAGGCAGGGTATACACACCTTCAACAGACATGGGCTTTGCCTCACCCAACAATGTGGTGAACCAGATGGGCGTCTTCAATGACCTTTTGTTCAACGGACAGGAATGTTCCATCAGCGTATATTCCAAACTGTATCAATTCAATAAAATATCTGATCCAGAGATGAAGACATCGCTCGACCTGGTAGCAACCATCTCGTCGTACACATCAGCGGCCTATTACTATCTGAAAGCTATGAATCTAAAGAAGTCAACGTACTATGATGACTATAACGATTTGACCGGTCCCATCAAGATGCCATCCAATGTAAAGGGTGGAACAGGCTTGGTAGGATTCTACACATCGAAGTCAATACCAGTTCATGTTTACGGAACTGATCGATATCCGCACCTATATGAGTGATGGGATAGGAAGACAAAACATGCGAAATGCCGTGTATCAATGCTCCAATCGTGATATTGATACACGGCATTTTCGTAAGAATATGCATGTCATTCTACTAGTTTCTCGCACAACCTACGCTGTAATACGCGGGCATCGAGGACAGACATCTCGCTGCTCATCACGGCAAATGCCAAGTCGTGTCCGTTGCTTCCACGGCAATATCCCGCCAGTGAGCTGATGCCATAAGGATGAGACAGGGTGCCAGTCTTGGCGTGAATCTTGCCCCGTGTCTTGGGTCCTGTCATCTCATGAGCCAACGAACCATCAACGCCAGCTATCGCAAGGTTTTGCATGAGCATCGTATGAATGCTCTTATCCTGATAGCCATACACGAGAATCGCCGTCAATGCTTGAGGAGAAAGATGATTGTAGGTACACAAACCACACCCATCGTGTACAACCAATGAGGTGTCGGTCATGCCGAGATCTTCTCTTAGAAACTTTCTAAGATATTCTACCCCTGTGGCTGTTGGATCGGCTTGTGTGTTAATACGGTGGCCAATGGTGTACAGCAGTGCGGTGGACTGCGTGTTGGAACTGTTCTTCCACATGCGCTTGACAATGCGATGAATGGGGGTACCGTATCTGTAAATGGCCTTTGAACCAGCAGGCATCGCACCCAACACCACCTGACTGTCAGCGAAGGCGATACCCTGAGTGCGCATCACACTCTTCAAACTCTTCATCACTCGAGGCGCACCTTTGTAAAACAAGCCGTATCGACTGAATGATAAATCCCATGGATACCAATGCTCCTCACTTTTCACAGGCTCCTGTATCACGAGATCTACATAAATTTTGCCATTCACCTTATTGATTCCGCTCTTCTTTGCAGCCTGCCCAAATCGCACAAGCTCTTGTTCGTTGAGCTGTGGATCCAGGCTTCCCTTGAAGGTTAGGTCGCCCTGAAGGACACCATCAGACACCTTTCCTCGCTGATACAAGCCTGTAGTATACAGATAGTCGCTGCCCAAGAGGTGAAGACCTGCCACGCCACAAAGCAACTTCAAGCACGAGGCCGAAGGCTGTGACAAGGTTTCTTGGTAGCCATATACGGGCTTGTCCGCAGTAAGGTCGTACACATGAAAGGCAAATTTGCCCTGCACCCTGGGGCCTTGTGCGAATGCTGCCAAGCGCGAACGCAAGCTATCGTCAATCGCTATATCAAGCTTCTTTCCTTTCGGTTCTTTCTGATGCTTATCGCTACAAGCCACGAACAGCAGCGCAACACTCATCAAAATCATCAACGGAGTTGGCGCAACCGCCATCGTTCTAAAGACTTTCCTCATAGACTGCAAAGTTAATCATTTCTTTCCTAAACAACTTATCACAAAGGAAAGAATGAAAACCGCCCTGGTACTCATCTACTCAAACGTGATTTCACCAAAGAAATCGGGACGATGGAAATCGGGCTTCTCGATGTTGATTGGGTTCCATGATAGGAAATGCGGCTTCTTTAAGGCGTCACCACACTTGTAAAAGTTGGCACGAATGGTCTTACCACTCAGGGATTTGATGTCATGCATGAAGAAAGTCTTGAGCGGAATGATGAAAGCCATCTGCCAATCATAAGGCCCTTTGAGTTCTTCAAAAGGTCGACGACCAAGCGATGACCAGCGGTCAACCTGGTCCAATACCGTCTGAGGAGCTAACGTTCTGCCTTCTCTTCCCTTGCCACATCCCACCAAGATGGTTCCTCCACAATTGCATTCTATATTATAATAGGTGCCATCATCGGCGGGCTGTGAGAAAAACTCGCAACAAGAGTCTTCCCATACGCGCCCATTATCCTGAGAAGCCGCCGCGCGGATAGAGTCCTCTTTCACACGAAAGTGCAAGAAGATAGCACGGTCACTATAAGCAATCCGGAAGACTACCTGTGGCGTATAGGGATATTTCTCGGCCCAGTTGGCATGATTAATGACATGATATTCTACCCCCTCCTCATCCATCATAGAAGGAATGATGGCTGCGGCATAAGGATGCTGCTTGAGTTTTTTTACTGTTAGTTTTTCCATGACAGATTTATTGATTCAGACAAGTACGGATGAAGGACACCATTTCGGGTTCATGAGCGCAAACACGACGGAACAAACACAACTGATTCTGCGTGCGCACCAAATTATGCTTGTCGTAGTTGATCTTATAATAGGTATCCCCATTGATGTAATCGGCCAAGAACCTCACGCACTGCATGTAGGGGAAGAGCTTGGCGGCATACGGCAGATTCTCTATTTCGATGGGTTCCAAGAAGTCTTGAGCCGACTCAAGATAGCCCCTCGTGAACGCCTCGAAGATGTCCATCCGGAAGTCTATTTGGTCAAACTCTTTTGAATCTTCGGCAACGGTATTGGCACCTGTGCGCAGGAAATCTCCATAGTCAGAGAACACGAAGCTGGGCATCACCGTATCCAAATCAATGACACACAGCACCTTTCCATCCTGGTCGAACATCATGTTGTTCACCTTGGTGTCACAATGACAGATGCGTTTCTTCAATTTTCCCTCGCGATACAAGCGTTCGGCCTTGCACATCTCCTCGGCATACTGCTCCAGTTCGTCCAAGATGGGCTGCACCTCTGCCACTCTTCCCACCTTATCTTCGGCTACGGCCTCGCGCAATTGGCGCATGCGCAGTTCCATGTTGTGGAAATCGGGAATAGTTTCGCCCAGCTGTTCAGGCACGTCTACCAGCATCGACTCGAAGTTTCCAAAGGCCTTTCCGGCATGATAAGAGTATTCAGGATTGACGGTTTCATAGGTTTTGGCATCAGGAATGAACAAAGAGATCCGCCAATACAGGCCTTCATCATCCTTGTAATAAGTTTTTCCCTCAGCCGTTTGAACAAACCGCAGCACCTTTCTGTCCAAGTCGTCCTCACCCTTTTCTTCCAGTTTTTGGCGGATGTGCGCCGTCACCACCTCTATGTTGCGCTGCAACAGGTCTACATCCGTAAAGATGGCGTCGTTGATGCGTTGCAACACATAATCAGGAGTGTCCTGACCTTGTGTCACCACTCGATAGGTATCGTTAATCAAACCATTGCCCAAAGGCAATATGCGGTCTACCGTCCCCACGGTTTCAAAGTGAGAAACAATCTGTTTAAGTTGTTCATTTTCCATGCATCTTGTTGTTTGATGGTTGATTTTTTCAATAGATACGGCGCATTTCAAGACCAATCCATTGCCTCCTGTTCATGATCGTAATAGATACCGCAAAAATAAAGAATTATTCCCAAACGACAAAATGCGATGGCTAAGAAGATGCCTGTTGCATCTTATGGAGCCACTTGCCACTGAACAATCGGTACAAGAAAATACAGCCTCGGAAGGCCAATTCAATGGCCATGGCCGTCCAAACGCCCGCCAGTCCATATTGAGGAGCCAGCATGGCGGCCAAGGTGAGGCGCACGCACCACATGGACAGCAGGTTCATCATGGCAGGTTTCAGGGTGTCACCAGCCCCAACGCACACACTGTAAACAACGATGGCAGCAGCAAAGAAAGGTTCGGCAAAGGCTTCGATGCGCAGGCTCTGGATGCCCAATACACGGATTTCCTCCACCGGTGTGAGCACACCAATCATCTCCGGAGCGAAGATGTACATCAGTATACCCATGAAAGCCATGACGCCCATGCCCAGCCACACCGTCATGTGAGCGAAGCTCTTGCAGATGTCATACCGCCTGGCACCCGCACTTTGTCCCACCAACGTGGTTGCCGCTTCACCGATACCATATCCCGGCATGTAGCAAAGGCTCTCGGCGGTGATGGCGAAAGTATTGGCTGCGATTGCCACTTTACCCAAAGGTGCCACGATGATAATGCTGACAATCTGCGCGCCACTCATCAGAATAGATTGTGCAGCCATCGGTGCACCTATCTTCAAAGCGTTCGTGACATAGTTTGACATCCATCTGAATGGACCCTCGTCTTGCTTCAAAGCCAATATCTTGTTGCGGAAGATGGCGAAGTAGGCCTGCATCACCGAACCAATGAGGTAGGCAGTTGCGGTTCCAAAAGCTGCTCCCAACACCCCTAAATGCAAAATGTAGATGAAAAAATAATTAAAACACACGTCCATGATGCACATGCCCACACTCATCATACTGGGTATTTGCATGTTGCCCGAGCATTTGAGCATAGCCCCAGTGAGGTTGGCCAGTTGGATGAAAGGCATGGCTAAAGCAAAAACCAAAAAATAAAGCGAGGCATCATGTGCGATGTCTTCCGTTCCGCCCAGCCAGTAGGGTAGTGGTTGATAAATAAACAGAGCAATGACCGCAATAACCACACTTAACAGAAGACAACAGATGAGTCCATGCCTGAACACTTGTCGTGCTTTCACAAAGTCGTTGGCTCCGATAAAATGGGCTACCTGCACGGAGAAGCCCATGGATGCCGAAGCGGTGATGCTGCCCAACAACCAGGTAGTACTCTCTACCAAACCAATAGATGCTGACGGATTGGTTCCCAAATGTCCCACCATCGATGCGTCGATGAAGAACATCAGTACGGTGGTAATCTGGGCAAGAATAGACGGAATACTCAATTGTACAATCAAGTTGAGTTTCTCCCCATTCGTCATGCTCCTACCCTCACGAATGCTGGCCAGCAATGCATCTGTTTTGTTCGTTGAAAACATCTCGTTTAATTCTGTGATACAGATAGCGCAAGCCGAAGACAAAGAAAGTTTACTTGCTTTGTTGAGGCGCAGCCTATCTTCTGCAAAGATAGTGCAAGCCGAGTGCAAAGGAAGTTTACTTGCTATGTTGAGGCGAAGCCTATCTTCTGCAAAGATAGCGCAAGCCGAGTGCAAAGAAAGTTTACTTGCTTTGTTGAGGCGAAGCCTATCATTTGCAAAGGTACGGATTATAATTTGTTTTGTGTGAGATTTTTCAGAAAATCCTTTACGATTACGTTCCATGCGACAACACATCGTCCAGCGAGGCGGAACGTGATGAATCACGCCTCTACATTGTTCGAAAAAATGACAATAAAATGGAACGTAAGAATGTGAAATCTAGAAAAAATCGATAGGCACATGGTAGACAAGCGGCCACTTCTCCTAGTGAGAAATCAACATTTTTAGGGCAAGACCATTAGTTTTACCCAACTAATAGGGTCACTTTGCGATGTAATAGATACCAAATTGAAGGGTAAAAGCATGCTTATTGAGCCTAAAGAGCAATGCTTTTGTGCATAAGGGCAGCGAAAACTTATTGAATAACCCACAAATAATCCTCAATTTACTGACTTTCAACAATTTACAAAACTATCTTATTTTTGGCGTATTTTCGACCAGGCTAGAGGTTGATGATTTAGAAGCAAATTATAGAAGGCTTGTTGTCAAGAATATTTCCACTACGCATCATTCTTTTCAGGTGCCATTGCCTGCTCAACTACAACGTCGCAGGGGGCATCATCAAACGAGCAGATGGTGAAAACAAGACATAAAAAAAGCGATTCACCTCTTCAGTGTAATCGCTCCTTATCATATTGATTTCTTTCTATAATCTCTCAAAAAGGGAAGTATTCTTGTTTCTCTCACGCCCCTCCCGCAGCGTAGCCAGTGCAGCATATTGCTGCGACTAGGCTTTTCATCCAATCCTAAACAATCTTTTACCTAACCTTCTCCAACGCTTATCGTGTGGTTGGAGCCTTTTACTATTGAAGATTTCTCCTTACTAACAACCTTAAACTTTACCTTAACTAACCCTATTTTCGTCTATCCTAAACACTTTTACCTTGACTAAACCTATCTTCTGTTTATCCTAGATCTTATTTACCTTGACTAATACCTCTTCTGTGTCTATCCTAAAATCTTTTACCTTAACCAATACCTCTTCAATGTTATCCTCTGTCAAACTTTCTCTTTACCAACTAATACCTGATATCTTCATCTTTTACCTTTGGGTCTAATACCTATGATATCTCTCAAATTTTCAATTGAATCGATTTTATTTCGAACGTCTCCCGACATCCTTTTTGTCACATTGACGTTGCAAAGATACTGCTGTTTCCGCACACAACCAAGAAACTGCAGGTGGTTTTTTACACAAAAACAATGTTTCTTGATGTAAATCAAAATGAAATTGATATATCCATATAACAACAAAAGGCCAAGCAAATCCACCCCAAACTTCGTAGTTTTTCCTTCAAAAGTTCGCAAATCATTGACAACCAAGCTTCTTTATTTGGGTTGGGAGATGCGGTAACCCACGGGCTGGAAGCCCAAAAGCCTATAGCCCAGGGCATCGCCCTGAGGTTGTGACGCGTTGAGGTAACTGCGTCCTGTAAGGACAAAAGCATTTGACTGACATTGTATTGCGCGTGCTTTTGCCCCTGCGGGGCGTACGTCTTGCAACACACTTACCCAAGGCGATGCCTTGGGCTATAGGCTTTTGGGCTTACAGCCCGTAACCACCTCGACCA
>ERZ1036438.189-NODE-189-length-35351-cov-6.078961_pt1 | contig 35351 bp, 29 predicted proteins | sample MGYA00514224_ERZ1036438 | MGnify/ENA primary metagenome ERZ1036438 (study PRJEB33795, sample SAMN09464924) | human gut metagenome | host: Homo sapiens | place: USA: Stanford, California | collected 2016-07 | study: EMG produced TPA metagenomics assembly of the...
CACGACCGCCACGCCAATCCTTCATGGAAGGACCGTCTACAGTCTTCTGTGTAGCGGTAGTAGAGTGTACAGTGGTCATCAAACCATCGGTGATACCAAACTTGTCGTTCAACACCTTAGCGATAGGAGCCAAGCAGTTGGTGGTGCAAGATGCGTTAGAAACGAACTGTGTACCCTTCTCATACTTCTCGTGGTTTACACCGCAAACAAACATTGGAGTGTCATCCTTAGAAGGAGCTGACATCACAACATATTTGGCACCAGCCTGAATGTGAGCCTGTGATTTCTCTTTGGTCAAGAACAAACCTGTTGACTCAACAACATATTCTGCTCCAATCTCATCCCACTTCAAGTCAGCGGGGTTGCGTTCTGCAGTCACACGAATCTTGTTACCGTTTACAATCAGCTCAGACTTCTCAACGTCATACTCGATGGTGCCGTTGAACTGACCGTGCATGGTGTCATATTTCAGCATGTATGCCAAGTAATCAACTGGGCAAAGGTCGTTAATACCTACAACTACTACGTCTTTTGCATTAGCTTCTTCCAAAGAAGCACGGAAAACGAAACGACCGATACGGCCAAATCCGTTAATACCAATTTTAATCATTTTACTTTTAGTTTATTTATTAAAGGGTTAAAATATATATCATAGAAATGATTGCCATCCTGATGACAGAATCTCTCATCGTGTCATGAAACAACGAAAAAAACGAACGTCAAGTAACAATTATCCTTTATTTGTATGCAAAGTTACAATTTATTTTCTATATTTGCATGTGATTCATGTATTAAATAATATAAAAAAGCCTTGTTATTCGATAACTTTCCAGAATATAACTATTGAAAAATAACAATGACAAGTCAACATGACAAAATATCAATTAATTACTATAAAAAAAATAATTATGAAGAAGTTTTTAAATGAGTTCAAAACATTTGCCATGCGTGGCAATGTGGTAGACATGGCTGTCGGTGTAATCGTTGGAGGTGCTTTTGGTAAAATTGTGTCATCCCTCGTGGATGACATCATCATGCCTCCCATTGGTTTTCTGCTTGGCGGTGTCAACTTTAAAGACTTGAGTATCAAACTGGGCGAGAAACTCGCAGAAGATGGCAAGACTATGGAAGCCGTAACGTTGAACTATGGCAACTTTATTCAGCAAACGGTTGATTTCCTAATTATCGCCTTCTGTGTATTCTTGCTCGTCAAAGCAGTCATGAAATTCACCAAGAAGAATGAAGAAGAACCTGCACCAGCAAAACCTGAACCAACAGCAGAAGAGAAACTCTTGACGGAGATTCGTGACTTGCTGAAGAACAAATAAGCAAAATTCTTCGTTTACACACAAGAAACAAGTGGGTAGGTCTATCATCTTTACAGACCTATCTGACGATAACAACGGATGCTTTACGATGAAACATCCGTTGTTTTCTTCATCTTTCACGCACAAAGCCAACGACTGGTACGCAGAAAGTCAACCCACTGCTGTGAACTTCAACGGCGACTAATCTTTCAAAGAATAAGTAATGGTAGTCACCACTCTTACCTTTTTGATGTAAGGCGTGTTGGAGTCACGGTTTTCAATGGAGAACTGTCCTTGATCAGCACTGGTGATCTTGTTCAGTTTGCTGCGACTGTTTTCAGCAAACTGCTTAGCGGTTTTCTCTGCATTATCAATGGCTTCCTCCATCATCTTGGGTTTCATGGCTGCGAAAGACACATATTCGTACTTCACGGGATTCTCATATCCGCCATCCACAATGGCCACTCCTTCCTTCAGTAAGCTGCCTTGCTTGGCGATAATGCTCCTCACCAACTTCACTTTCTTCGAGGTTACGGTTATCGATGAGGTAATGTTGTAGCGATAACGCGACTCGTTGTTGGAATATTGATTGGCATTCATATCAATCACGGAGGGTGCGTTAACGCTGATTTCGCTTTCAGATATACCGTTACTCAGCAAGAAATTCTTGATGATTGTCTGTGTGTTGGCAATGTTCTTATATAGCTGTGGCAGGTCGTTTCCAATTTCTTTTGACAGGATGGGCCATGTCACTTTGTCCGCCTCAACCTCTTTTTCCGACAATCCCTTTACCGTTACCTTGTGGTCTTTGTTCACAAAGTTATCGATACCGCCCTTAATCGCAAATCCTAAAACGACGATACTGAAGGCGATGAGTGCCGCAGATAAAACTTGTCCTTTCATATTTTTATGTTTTTGATGAATCTTTCTGTTTGACACAAATATAGGATTTTCATTTCAATTGCATGCGCGAATGGGATAACAAATGCGGGTAATTAGAATTAAATAACCTTTTGTTAAACATTATAACACATCAAATAGAAAGAGGAAAACATCCCACACGAGGGGCTTTCAGCTTCTTCCTAATGGAGAAAGTCAAGATGAACGGGGCCCAAGAAAAACCAACTAATATATTTTGAAGTATGCACTGTTTGGGCTAACTTTGCAGGCAAAACGCAGAAAGGCTTTGCATCTTTGATTCTAATGGAAACAATACGCCCTGCTCATTCTGCTTAGTCATCAACTCTTAGTAAGACAAAAACCGTGCATATAGCCATCGCAGGAAACATAGGAAGTGGCAAAACAACCCTCACAAACATGTTGGTTAAACATTATGGGTGGACGCCTAAATTGGAATCGGTAGACGTTAATCCATATCTGGACGACTACTATCGGTCTATTGAACGATGGGCTTTCAACCTTGAGGTTTACTTTTTGAAACAACGATTTCATGACTTGCTGGATATAGCTCAATCGAAAGAAACCGTCGTACAAGACCGTTCGATATACGAAGGGGTATATGTTTTTGCCGCCAACAACCGAGATATGGGGCATTTGTCTGACAGAGATTTCAATACCTACATGGAACTGTTTGAGGCTATGATGATGGCTGTCAAACTTCCAGACCTCATGATTTACCTTCGTTCGTCTGTCCCTAACCTGGTTGGGCACATCCAAAAGCGCGGAAGAGACTACGAACAGACCATCCCACTGGAGTATCTCACCAACCTAAACGAACGTTACGAAGATTTTATCCTCAATAAATATCAAGGAAAGAAGCTTATCATTGAGGCGGACGCGCTTGACTTTGAGCACAATCCGAAAGACTTTTCAGAAATCATTGACAAGATAGATGCGCAACTGTTCGGCCTCTTTGGCAATCTGTAACGACAACGCAACGTCTTTTCGACATATCAACAATCATTCTATACACACAACAAACACTCATTCATCATGCACATAGCCATTGCTGGAAACATAGGAAGCGGCAAGACAACCCTCACTACCATGCTTGCAAAACGATATAATTGGATACCACAATTCGAGCCAGTAGACGACAATCCGTATCTGGATGATTTCTATGCCGACATGACCCGATGGTCGTTCAACCTGCAAATCTACTTTCTCAACAAGCGGTTTAGAGACGTAGTTGCCATCAGCAAGAGCAACGACACCATCATTCAAGACCGCACCATCTTTGAAGATGCCTGCATCTTCGCACCCAACTTGCACAGCATGGGTATGATGAGCGACCGCGATTTTGACAACTATACAGACCTTTTCAACCTCATGATGTCGCTCGTGAAGTTGCCTGATCTCTTGATTTACATTCGTTCAGGGATTCCAAATCTGGTTTCTCATATCCAAAAACGAGGTCGCGAGTTTGAAAAATCCATCCGAATAGACTACCTACAGGGACTCAACACGCTCTACGAAAACTGGATTAGCACGTACAAAGGGAACCTCATGATTGTTGATGGCGACCGCCTTCATTTCAAAGAAAACCCACAAGATTTCAAGGAGATTACAGATATGATTGACGACCGACTGTATGGTTTGTTCCCGCTTGACGTGAAATAGTGCCGGCACGGCTGCAACTTAAAAGAGATAGAACAAGGAAATGAGGTTGCAGGGGCGCAGCGTTTTCAAACTTATTGTTTCAGTCTTCTATACCAATTCTTGAGAGCTGGGCGCGGAACACCTAATGACACAAGACGGTCAAGGTCTTCTCTTGCTTTTTCAGTCTTGCCCAATTGAATGCGCAGTTCGGCTCTGTTCAGCAGATAATCGGTATTATTCTGATCTCGTTTGATAGCCTCTGAATAATCGTATTCGCCCAACTCAAGCATCCCCTGCTCTACTTCAATTCCCGCACGAGCGGCATAAGCCACCGCACTGTCGGCATGCTGACTCACCAACAGGTTAATTTGATTGAGCGCTTCCGTATGGTGTTTGTCTTTCTGATTAAGCAAAGCCAGACCTAAAAGCGCAGAAAAATGTCCGGGAACCCTTTGCAACAGATGCTCATAATCAAGTCGGGCAAAATTATATCTCCCCAACTTTTGATTGGCGAAAGCCCGATAATACAATGCGGCGATGTTGTGCTGATCCTTACTTAGCACCCTATCATACTCGTCTTTAGCATACTGCCACTGCTCTAATTGTAAATTCCACGCTGCCTTTTTCAACCGCAAGTCCACACTATCAGGATGATATTCCAAGGCCTCGGTTGCCTTCTTCAAGCTGTCACGCAACGCTTCACGCTGTTGTGCAAAGCCGTTTAAAGGCAAAAGAGACATGAAAAAGAGTACGAAAACAGACAAGATACGCGCTTTTTCCCTGAAAGGAAAAGCATCTAAAGTACATCTTAACATGTTGATAAAATCTCTCATAACAGTCTCTTTTTCACTATTTTATACCAAAATCTCTATCGTATTCATTGAGAAGAGTGCCCATTCATCAAAACGGAATAGGCTCTGCTGGAGGCAAATCTCCTAAAGGAGTGGGTTCTGGGGGTGGGAATCCTCCATTAAGACGCGACTCCATAAACTCGCCACCTTCTGGAATTGGCATCGAATAACCTTCGTCCAAGTTCTCGAAACGCGTATACTCGCCACGGAAATTTAGCAGCACATCGCCCGTTGCACCTTTACGATGCTTGGCTATGATGATTTGAGCTTTACCTCGTAAATCCACCCCATTGTTGTCTTCATACAACCGATAATACTCCGGTCTGTGCACAAACAGCACCAAGTCGGCATCCTGTTCGATAGCACCCGACTCGCGAAGGTCACTCAACTGCGGTCGTTTTCCCTCCAACCCGTCACGATTCTCCACGTTACGGCTCAACTGTGACAGAGCCAGCACTGGGATATCCAGCTCTTTGGCCAGTCCTTTCAGCGAGCGGGAAATGGTAGAAACCTCCTCCTGACGGTTGCCAAATCGCATGCCATTGGCATTCATCAGCTGCAAATAGTCTATCATGATAATCTTTACACCTTTCTCTCTGACCAGCCTACGCGCCTTGGTTCTTAGCTCAAAGATACTCAGTCCGGGCGTGTCATCAATATAAATAGGTGTACCCATCAGGTTTCTCACTTTCGTATCAAAACGCTTCCATTCATCAGCAGTCAATTGTCCACTCAGAATCTTGTTACCCGCAATCTCACAAGTATTGGATATCAAGCGGTTGACCAGCTGTACATTGTTCATTTCCAGTGAGAAAAAGGCAATAGGTTCATGATGATCTACAGCGATATTCTTAGCAATAGAGAGTGCAAAAGACGTTTTTCCCATGGCCGGACGACCCGCAATAATCACCAAGTCAGACTTTTGCCAGCCACTTGTAATGCCATCCAATTTGGTATATCCAGAAGGTATTCCCGTCAAATCGCCTGTGTTAGCAGATGCCTTTTGCAGTATTTCCGTTGCTTGGGCTATCACAGGATCAATTTGCGTATAATCCTTCTTCATGTTGGTTTGCGATAACGTGAAGAGGTCACTTTCGGCTTCTTGCATCAACTCATCTATGTCCTGCGACTCATCAAACGCCTTGGTTTCGATGACACTGGCATAAGAAATCAACTGACGAGCCAGCGATTTCTGCGAAAGTATTTTGGCATGATACTCGATGTTGGCTGATGATGCAACCTGTGCACTAAGCTCCACCACATAAGCAGCACCCCCTATCTCCTCCAACGTCCCCTCTCTTTTCAGCTGATCGGTCACGGTGATGATGTCAACCGGCTTCTCCTCCATCGTCAACGACTGGATGGCATGAAAAATCTTCTGGTGCCTTGGCTCGTAGAATGACTCAGGACGAAGAATCTCGGAAATGATGGAAAAAGCGTCTTTGTCTATCATCAGTGCACCCAATACAACTCGTTCTACATCAGTTGCTTGTGGCTGAACATGTGCATAAGAATTGTCTATCGGTGCTGGACGCTTATTTTTGGTAGTGGCCATGGTTGAAGTATTTTATTGTTTTACCAACTTGGGAATGCAAATGTATAAAAAATAGTTCAACTATCGCCCATCGGCGTTCATCTTTTTACATTCCACACCACTCTACAGCAATAGTGACAAAGTGGAATAAAATCTTACAATTCGTTTTGCTATCTTATTGATTTAGTATATCTTTGTCAGCAAAAACACAAATATTACTTATGGAAAACAAGGAAAAAGAGTCAGTGCAATTACCTGAAAATGCTTTCAGGGAACTGAAAGAAGGAGAAGAGTATCAACCTATCATGCACGCAAACCAAACCTACCCCGAGGTCAATGCGTGGTCAGTGACATGGGGTATCCTCATGGCGATGTTGTTCTCGGCCGCCGCAGCCTATCTGGGTTTGAAGGTAGGACAGGTGTTTGAGGCAGCCATCCCCATTGCCATCATCGCCGTAGGCGTATCAACAGCCGCCAAGCGAAACAAGGCACTTGGTGAAAATGTGATTATCCAAAGCATCGGAGCCTGCTCGGGTGCAGTGGTGGCTGGAGCCATTTTCACCCTGCCCGCCATTTACATTCTTCAAGCCAAGTACCCCGAAATGAGTGCGTCGTTCATGAAAATCTTCATGAGTTCGGCACTGGGAGGAGTCATCGGCATCTTATTTCTGATTCCTTTCCGCAAATATTTCGTGAGCGACATGCACGGCAAATATCCATTCCCAGAAGCCACTGCCACCACGCAAGTGCTCGTAAGCGGTGCCAAAGGCGGGTCGCAAGCCAAGCCATTGCTTATGGCCGGACTGGTTGGTGGGCTTTATGACTTCATCGTAGCCACCTTTGGATGGTGGAACGAGAATTTCACCACCCGCGTTTTCGGCTTGGGTCAGCAGCTGGCCGACCAGGCAAAACTGGTCTTCAAGGTAAACACCGGCGCAGCCGTAATGGGCCTTGGCTACATCATCGGACTGAAATATACCTTTATTATCTGTATGGGTTCGTTCGCCGTTTGGTGGCTCATCGTGCCAGGACTATCGCTGTTGTTTGGCGACACCATCTTAAACATCGGTGGCACCAACCTCACCATGACGGTGGGCGAGATGTCTCCCGAACTGATTTTCACCACCTACGGCAAGAGCATCGGTATCGGTGGCATTGCCATGGCGGGCATCATTGGCATCATCAAGAGCTGGGGTATCATCAAAAGTGCCGTTGGACTGGCGGCTAAGGAGATGAAAGGCAAAGGTGAGGTGACGAAAGAAGAGATACGCACACGCAGGGATATCTCGTTCCGCGTCATTGCCATCGGCTCCATTGCCGCCATTCTCATCACCTTCGTATTCTTCCTTTTGGGCGTGATGCACAACTTTACGCATGCGCTGATTGCCATTCTCTTAGTGGCCGTCATTGCCTTTTTGTTTACCACCGTGGCAGCCAACGCCATTGCCATCGTAGGCAGCAACCCGGTATCGGGAATGACCTTGATGACACTTATCTTGGCCAGCGTGGTGATGGCAGCCGTGGGACTCAACGGTCCGGAGGGCATGGTAGCCGCTTTAATCATGGGAGGCGTGGTGTGTACCGCTCTCTCCATGGCTGGTGCTTTTGTCACTGACCTGAAGATTGGCTATTGGTTGGGAACGACACCAGCCAAACAAGAAACTTGGAAGTTCTTGGGGACCCTGGTCAGTGCGGCAACCGTGGGCGGCGTGATGATGCTACTCAATCAGACTTACGGCTTCGATCCGGCACAACAAGGGCATCTGGTGGCACCGCAAGCCAATGCCATGGCAGCTGTTATCGAGCCCTTGATGAATGGTGCGGGCGCACCTTGGATCTTATATGGCATCGGTGCTTTGCTGGCCATCATCCTCACTTTGCTCAAAATTCCCGCACTGGCATTTGCACTGGGTATGTTCATTCCGTTGGAACTCAACACACCACTCCTCATCGGTGGCGCCATTCACTGGTTTGTCACCACACGCAGCAAAAACAATGAGGTAAACAAACAGCGCGGAGAAAAGGGTACGCTGCTGGCCAGCGGCTTCATCGCCGGCGGTGCGTTGATGGGCGTTTTAAGCGCGTTGCTACGCTTTACAGGCTTCAATCCCATCAATCCCGACTGGCTTGCCAACCCCTTGTCCGAACTACTGTCACTGGCCGCTTACCTGCTGTTGATTAGCTATTTCATCTTAGCTACGCGCGACAAGAGCAAGGCTTAAACATAGTATGGCAGTTTGGTGCAGGATTCCAAGCCCAGACTGCCATTTCACATTTACATTGAACCGCATCGTTTCATGTAGGTTTATCTTTGTGAATTTTCTTGACAACACATCTTCTCATGCTTGGCTTATTTGCAAACGAACACAGGTTTGCTTGCAAATACGCCAAGCATGAGCGTTTTTCGTAGTTGACTGACACACAAGATATTACGAATTATTCAGCCGCATTCGTAACCAAATTCAAGCATTTTTCAGCTAAAAAGCATGCTTTCATGCCCATAATTTGCAGGCAATTGACTGGCAATAGCATGCATATAACCCGGTAAAAGGATGCTTCTTGTGTAGTGAAACCATTGCTTTTACCCTGAAATGCGCTTTTTCTTCCCACATCATCCCCTATTTGCATCCTCTCTGCCTATCGATTTTTTCTAGATTGAAACTTTTCAAGAGCCGATTTAAAGGCTATTTTTGAGATAAAAAATTGACATTTTTGCATAAAATAGGCTGCGCCTCAACAAAACAAACAAGTTTGCTTTGTATTCGGCTTGCGCTATCTTTGCATGAAACGTCCGTTAGGGACATGATTCATCACAGTCCGCATTCTAACGAAATTCGAACATTTGCTATAGCATGAAGAATGGTGCGTAGGGGTGCGATTGTTCACGTTCCGCGCTATCCAATAACATAAATTATATCTCAACCCATCAACCTTTCACTAATTATTATTACCTTTGTGACGTCATATATATCGAAACTAAAAGATTAAATAATAATATGAGTAAACAAGTAGAAAAGATTAAAGAGCTGGTAGCCAAGAGAGAACAAGCTCGTCTTGGCGGTGGCGAGAAAGCGATAGAGAAGCAGCATGCGCGGGGCAAATACACAGCGCGTGAGCGTATTGACATGCTCGTGGACGAGGGTTCGTTCGAAGAATACGACATGTTCAAACTGCACCGCTGCCACAACTTCGGCATGGAGAAGAAACAGTTCCTGGGCGACGGCGTCGTGACGGGCAGTGCCACCATTGACGGCCGCTTAGTCTACGTTTACGCACAGGATTTCACCATGAACGGAGGTTCGCTCTCATTGACAATGGCTGAAAAGATATGTAAGATTATGGATCTGGCCATGCAGAACGGAGCTCCCGTCATCTGCATGAACGATTCGGGTGGAGCGCGCATCCAAGAAGGCATTTGTGCCTTGGCTGGCTATGGTGAGATATTCGAACGAAACATTCTTGCCAGCGGCGTGGTTCCACAGATTTCAGCCATCCTTGGCCCTTGCGCAGGTGGTGCGGTGTACTCTCCTGCCCTGACAGACTTTATCATGATGGCCGAAGGAACCAGCTACATGTTCCTCACAGGACCGAAGGTGGTCAAGACGGTGACAGGCGAAGACATCGATGCCGAGCATTTGGGAGGTGCCAGCGTGCATGCCACGAAGAGCGGCGTGACTCACTTCACGGCCAAGAACGACGAAGAGGTGATACAACTCATTAAGACGCTGTTGACCTATCTTCCATCCAACAACACAGAAGAGGCACCGCGCGTGGAGAACACCGACCCAGTTGACCGCACGAGTGACCTGCTCAACGAGCTGCTGCCCGACGACCCCAACATGGCCTATAATATGTATAAGGTGATAGCAGAGATTACGGACAATGGCGAATTCTTCGAGGTACAGCCCAAGTTTGCCAAGAATATCATCACCGGCTTTGCCCGCTTCAACGGACAGAGCGTGGGCATCGTGGCCAACCAGCCACAGGCTTATGCCGGCGTGCTGGACACCAATGCCAGTCGCAAAGGGGCACGCTTCGTTCGCTTCTGCGATGCCTTCAACATCCCCATCGTTTCACTGGTGGACGTTCCAGGCTTCCTTCCTGGAACCGGTCAGGAGTACAATGCCGTTATCTTGCATGGCGCACAGCTGCTCTACGCCTATGGCGAGGCCACTGTACCAAAGATTACCATCACGCTGCGCAAGAGCTATGGCGGAAGCCACATCGTGATGGGATGCAAGCAATTGCGTTCTGACCTCAACTTTGCATGGCCAACAGCCGAGATTGCCGTGATGGGTGCTTCGGGTGCCGTGGCTGTGTTAAGTGCGAAAGAAGCGAAGGCAAAGAAAGAAGCTGGTGAGGACGTGCGTGCGTTCCTCGCAGAGAAGGAGGATGAATACACGGAATTGTTTGCCAATCCTTATCAGGCTGCTCAGTATGGTTACATAGACGATGTCATCGAACCTCGCAACACACGCTTCCGCATCTGCCGCGGACTGGCACAGCTGGCGCACAAGCGACAGAGCCTTCCGGCCAAGAAGCACGGATGCATGCCTATGTAGAAACATTAAGTAGAAGAAAACAGACATGGATAAGAACATTTATGCAGCTATCGCAATGGCTCTCTATGAATATAGGGGAAACAACGTACACGACATCGAATCGGGCAAAATAACCATCAAGCCCAAGCAGAGTATGTGGGACGCCAAATTCGTATCTTTCACGGAAAAGCCACGATAGTGCTGAGCAAAGTAAACCACTCACCTATTTAAGAGAAAGGAAACACTGATTATGAAAAAATTCAAATACATTATCGACGGCAAGGAATATACAGTCGAGATAGGAAACATCGTCGACAATATCGCACAGGTCATTGTCAATGGTGAGGACTTCAATGTTGAAATTGAGGCAGAACCAGAACCCGAGAAAAAGCCCGTGTTGAACAAACCAGTAGTCAACGAGCCAGAAGAAGAAAGTCAGTCGGCTACCAACGTCAACACCGACCATGCCGTGAAGGCGCCACTCCCTGGCGTTATCACCGACATCTTAGTGCATGTAGGCGACGAGGTGAAAGCCGGCGACACGGTTGTTGTGCTGGAAGCCATGAAGATGGCCAACAACATCGAGGCCGAGAAGGACGGCAAGGTAACGGCTATCTGCATCAAACAAGGGGAAAGCGTCATGGAAGACACCCCGCTGGTGGTGATAGAATAACGCCTCACTTCCACCCCCACAAATGGTATAAACAAAGAAAAAGATATTGTCCCAAGATGCTAAAAGCATGGGGATAATATCTTTTTCGCATGATACAAACAGCCTCTTAACCTCCTGGTAGACAAAACGATTCCATGAAAAGCACCTATCAACTGCCGGCCGAATTTCATTGAAACAAAAAATTAACATATTAGAACAGGGATTTTAACTTTTTTATCATTATATTTGCGCCGAATACTTACATTAATAATTAATTCAAAACGACAGCCTATGACGTAATCACCGAAAACACACAGAATTTATAATCTAAAACTGAATACTAACCTTATTGAACCACATGTATGATTGAAAAAGCACCCATTGCTGTATTAGCAATGTTTTTGTCGGCTTCATCGCCAGTCAAGGCGACAAACGACGCACATGTCTTGTATGGGAATTTGGAACGGTCACTGAATCTAAAAACGGAGGCCAAAAGCATACAAGTCAATCGTGAACAGATCAAATCTGTTGAATTCATGAATCAACAGCAGCGAAAAATGATTACAGGCACTGTTGTCGACGATGCCGGATTGCCGATTATCGGCGCAAGTATTATCGCAAAAGACGACCCAACGGTGCGCACTATTACGAATGTAAACGGGGAGTTTACCATGAGTCAGATTGCCCATGGCACAACGTTGGTAGTTTCCTACATCGGCTTCCTGGACCAAACGGTTGTGGTGACAGCCGATAAAGGCACTTACAGGATCATGCTGCATCAGGACACACAGAAGTTGGAAGAAGTAGTCGTCGTGGGATATGGCGTGCAGAAGAAGGTCAACATGACCGGCGCCATCTCGAACGTAAAAGCCGATGAGCTTTCCGAGATACCCAACACCAACCTGTCCAACTCATTGGCCGGACGTGCCCCTGGTGCCACCATCTCTGGTAATTCGGGACTGATGGGTGCAACATCTGAGATTCGCATGCGTGGTGGTTTTGGCGAGCCCCTGTTTGTTATTGACGGCATTATCCGCAATAAAGAGGCTTTTGACCATCTTGAAGCCTACGAGATTGATCAGATTAGTTTTTTGAAAGACGCAGCCACAGCCTCCATCTACGGTTCGGCTGCCGGCAATGGTGTTGTGTTGGTAAAGACTAAAGGTGGTGTGAAAAACCAGAAGCCCGTGTTCAACTACCAAGGATCGTACGCCTTTAGCAAGCCCACACAGCAATTGTTCGCTGACAGATGGACTGCCATTGACGAGCTAAACTACCAAAATGCCGTAGCCCGCTTTCAGGGTTTGAAAGAGCCAAACGGTGAAGCAGAGTATGCCTACTTCCGTGACAATCACATCAACTATAATGTGAACGACTATATATGGCAGGATCCCTGGAACACAAAGCATTCCTTAAGTGCCAGAGGTGGCAGTGAGAAAGTGCAGTACTACGTCATGGGATCGTTTCTAGCAGAGGAAGGTTCGTATGTGACACTGGAGAACAAAAGGTTCTCGCTACGCTCAAACCTATCTGTGAATCTGAGCAAATACATCAAGATGGACATGAACATCAGTGCATACCAATCGAACGACAAACGCTTCTACTGGCCATTCTCAGACGATGATGACCAAGCAATCTACGACTTGTATCGCTGTACGTTTAACGCCTTAAAGACAACACCTTTCTATAGTAACCTGGATGGCAGTCCCTCATCCACGATAACAGACTACCCCATCTATCCCGACTATGGCTCATGGCAGGGATGGAACCCAGTAGACCAGGTGATAGGCAACCGCTATCTGAAGACACGTCGCCGCAGTATGACAGGCATTTTGTCATTTAACTTCGATCTGGGATTCATTCTAAAAGGACTGAGTACGAAAGTCGTCGGCAACTACATCGGCTATGATTATTCGAGAAAGAGATACATGACGTATCAGAAGAACTACAAGTTCCAACAAGCCGACTCGAAAAGAAACCGCTTCTTGCCAGCCCCTTTGAACCTAAACGAATACAACATATTTAACTTCTCCAACAACTACGAGAATCTGGAATACCAGACCAGACAACTGTGGAATGAGCAGTTCAACTGGTTTGTAAATTATAACCAAACGTTCGGCAAGCATGAAGTGTCTGGCATGATGGTGTTTGAGCAGGCATCCAACGGCGGAGAATATGTCGAGGCCAAGGCCGAGGACCCTGCCACCCACATCGACCAGATGTTTGTTTTCTCCAAAGATGCCGAACGCCGCTGGGGCGATGCCCGGGAGTATACTGGAGGACGTCTGTCGTGGATTGGCCGCTTCAACTACAACTACGACCAGAAATATATCGCCGAGTTCTCGTTCCGCTACGATGGAAACACCTTGTTCCCCGAAGGACACCGTTGGGGATTCTTCCCTTCTGTATCAGCAGGCTGGCGTCTGAGCCAGGAATCCTTCATGGCCCCAACTGCTGACTGGCTGAGCAACCTGAAGCTACGCGCATCTTATGGAACGACCGGTAACGACCTGAATGTAAACAATAAGGAAATACAAAGGTTCTCTTATTTGCAGAAATACAGTACAGGCAGCACTTATGTGTTCGGCAACAATCTGGCCAATACCATCGTTGCTGGTGCGACCCCTAACCCAACATTGACCTGGGCCACGTCGACGACTTACAACGTTGGTCTAGATTTCGGGTTCTTTAACAACCGCCTTTCTGGAACGTTTGATGCCTTCTACCGGAAAGAGGTCGATATTCTGGGAGCCCGCACCGTGACCCTTCCAAACACCTACGGCCAGAGCCTAGCTCCAGAGAACTATGCTGAGCGTTCGTGGAGAGGTGGAGAATTGGCCTTGACGTGGATGGACAAAGCTGCGAATGGTTCGATCGACTATTCCGTTTATTTGAATTTGGGCTATGCCCGAGACCGCTGGGACGTGCTGGACGAATCGGCTACCTACAAGACAGGAAATCTGAAAGCACTGTCAAAGGTAGGCAAATCTGCAGGGATACTCACAGGTTTGATCGCTGACCACCTACTGACAGACCCCGCAGAAGTGGAAGCTTTGAAAGCCAAAGGATTCAAGCAGTATGGACGCGACCCGTATCTGGGTGGCATCCTGTACAAAGACACCCGCGGCGATGGCTACTCAGAAGGGCCTGACGGCAAGATTGACGGTAACGATGCCTACAACTTGCTGAGCAAGAACGGCACGCCACGTATCAACTACGGCTTTGGCGGCCATATCAAATGGAATGGCATCACTGTTGATATTCATTTTCAAGGCGTAGGAAAATACGACCGGTTTGTTGGTGGCGTCGATGGCGGTTTCTATCAACATGGCGGTGCCGTGCGCCCTTATTTCCCCATCTGGACGAGTGACAAGGTGTATGATCCTGACTTGAATCCAAAGGGAGTCTATCCTCGTATCGTAGGTAAGAGCTGGTACGAATCGGGAGCTGGGAACACAAGTTTCTGGATGCGCAATAGTGCCTATCTCCGCCTGAAGAACTTGAATATCGGCTACGACCTGCCAAAAAGCATTCTCCGTCCATTGGGAATTGAGAACGCACAAGTGTTTGCCAATGCCACTAACCTGTTCTGTATTTCTGCCGTGACAGAGTTTTTGGATCCCGAGCAAAAATACTATGATTCATATCCTTTGATGAAGACTTTCTCATTTGGCCTTAACTTCACTTTTTAACTTGAAAGAATATGAAAAAAAATAATTCCAAAAATATACTTATAGGTGTACTTTTCACATTGAGTGGAATGATGACCGGCTGCGACACGCTGGATATCAAGAATCTAGACAGTTACGACGAATCTGTGGTTTGGAACGATGTCAACCTAGCAACGGCTTATGTGAACAATCTCTATGCAGAGAACTTCGACGGATGGAGCACAAATGCAGACGCCAATTCGGACATCCTGACCGGTATGCCCTGGTATCTGGGAACAATTACTGAAACTGGCGGGGCTTACAAAAAGTGGACTTACAATGCCGTACGCCATATTAATGAAGCAATAGCCAATCTAGAAAACAATCAATCTCTCGATAAAGCCGTACGCGACAATCTGTTGGGGCAAGTCTATTTCATGCGTGCCTTCAACTATTACTGGATGGTACTCCATCATGGTGGCGTTCCCTATATCAAGGTTCCACAGGACAAAGATAAGGATGACTTAAAAGTCAAGCGCAACTCTACGGCAGAATGTTTCCAGTTAATGGTAGAAGACCTGGACAAAGCCATCTCTCTGTTGCCAGCCAAGATTCCGGCCTCTTCGAGTGATTACGGGCGTATTGACCAGTGCTTTGCAAAAGCCTGGAAAGCCAAGACACTGTTGCTGAAGTGCTCTCCACAGTTCAATCCAAGCAAGCCTTATGAAAACGCTTACTGGCAAGAAGCGTATGCCGCGGCAAAAGAAGCGTATAACTTCTGTGTGGCCAATGGCATAGCCCTGACACCAAAATATGCTGATATCTGGCTACAAGAAAAAGGACCGGAGGTAATCTTCCCGATTATTTATTCAAATCCAAACAAGGTAGCCTACTGGGCTGCCGGAACCCGCCCTGCCTCCATCAGCCGGGAAGTAAACTACAGCAATCCTACTTGGGAATTTGTGAAGGACTTCCCCATGCTGGATGGCAAACGGTTTGATGACCCAACTGGAAAATATTATGTTGGTAACGAGCAGGATTTGCTGAAATCATTCTGGAAGAACCGAGACCCACGCTTTAACCAGGTGTGCTTCTACAATGGAGCGGAATATCCTGTTGCTGGAAAACCATCTGGCTACAGGCAGTACAATGCGTTGGGCATCAGCAATGCTGACGACCAATACGGCATCAACCCGGCAGCACATACCAATGCTGTGAACAATGACTCGTACAGCGGTTTCTACAACTATAAGGCTGCTGACATGTCACTGACGCAGGCAACGGTGCTTACTTATGACATCGATTATATCTACATGCGCTTTGCCGAACTGATGTTCATCTATGCCGAGGCAGCCAACGAAACAGGGCATTCAGACACTTCCATTGACATGCTGAAGCAAATTCGCAAAAGAGCTGGTATCGAGGCTGGTGAAGATGGACTGTATGGGTTGAATGTGGGAAGTCGTGAGGCTATTCGCAAGGCCATCTTGGACGAGCGAGAGATTGAATTATGCTATGAAGGACATCGCTTCTGGGACTTGCGCCGTACGCGCAACATGATGAAGCTGGACGGATGGACCAAACACGGCATCGAGGCAATCGCCATCAACCCCGACGGTACGGATATGGACCTGAACGTTGCGCGGGAAAAGACCAACAACAACCAACTGGCCACAGGTGATTTCCGCTATGTGATCCATCAAATTCCGTTGACCAAAGCAGCAGAGAGGGAATTTGTAATCAAAGAAACATTCTATTTCTTCCCGATTCAAAAGAGCAACATCGACCAGAATCCAAACCTTGAACAAAACAGCAATTGGGGCGGAACCTTTAATCCGACCATGGAGCAGTAGACAAATTTCAACAACACATCCAAAGAGGGAGGCCAAAAGACCTAAAAGCTCTTTTGGGCCTTTCCTCTTTTATAGACATTCGCATTTTACTAACTTAATTGATATCAGACAATGAAATTAAAATTTTCCTTATTGATTTTTACTTTTATGCTTCTATGTCCAGCCATCAAGGCACAGAATAAAATCACAATCGGTGTGATACAATATGATTTGAGCAACATCGACAAAAGTTTCAAAGACCTGCACGACCAAGGATTCGAATCATGTGAACTAAACTATAGCAAGAATACACTTACGAAAGAGTTTGCTGAAAAGATTAAGGCTGCGTCTAAGAAGCACAACATCAAGGTAACAACGGTTGTCGGTGTTCCGGGGAGTAAAAGCCAGTGGAATTTCAGACACGGTCCAGCCACCATCGGTCTGGTTCCGAAGGATGAGAGAGAAGAGAAGATAAAGGTGTACCACGAAATGATCGATTTCTGCCAAATGGCAGAGGTTCCTGCCATGCACTCCCACTTCGGGTTTATTCCAGAGGATCCCTCTTCCGAGCAATACAAAGATTTCATCGGAGTCATGAAAGACTTGGCGAACTATGCCAAGCAGCGCGGTGTGATGATCTACTTCGAAACAGGTCAGGAAACACCAACAACACTGATTCGTGCCCTCAAAGATATTGGCACAGGCAACGTGTTTATCAATTGCGACCTAGCAAACCTGTTGATGTATGGCAAAGCCAATTCGCTTGATGCCGTACGCCAATTCGGCAGTCTGATTAAGGAGTTCCATGCCAAAGACGGAAAATATCCAGACCCGAACAATCCTTATGAATTGGGAGCAGAGGTACCTATCCCAACTGGACTGGTGAACTTTCCAGCTGTCGTTGCTGAACTCAAGAAACAAGGATTTCAGGGCGCACTGACCATCGAGTGCGAATTGAATGGAGCTAAGCATGACTACGTTATCAAAACACGCAAATACCTGCAAGGATTATTAGACAAAAATTAACCCTTCACCATGAAATCTATCTATAGATGCCTGTACAACCTATTATGCTGCACAGGCATTTATCATAGAAAAGCGGATAGAGAATGTAAAGACAGGTGGCACGCTCAAAGTTTAAAAATAACAAATTGCAAGGACTTGAACACCGAATTAAGAGAATTAACACCAGTAATTCGATTATTTTTCGTATCTTTGCAGTGGGCAGATGTTGTAGGCTACAATGTAGGGCAATTGTAACAAGCTGCTATAAAGGTCAGATGTTGCAAGCTGCCAAGTTGATGATTTGCATGCCACAGCCATTCTGCCACCATTAAACAAGTAAACGCCAAACAAGGACATGACGAAGAAGATTCTATTTATCAACCAAGAGATGACACCTTACGTTCCAGAGACAGAGATGTCGCTCATGGGACGTAACCTTCCCCAAGCCATGCAAGAAAATGATTGCGAAATCAGGACCTTCATGCCAAAATGGGGAAACATTAACGAAAGACGTGGCCAACTGCATGAGGTAATTCGCCTTTCTGGTATGAACCTAATCATTGATGACACCGATCATCCACTGCTCATTAAGGTTGCTTCAATTCCACAAGTGAGAATACAGGTTTACTTTATCGACAACGAAGATTACTTCACAAAGCGGCAAATGACGGTTGATGAATCCGGAACAGAATATCCTGACAATGGCGAGCGCGCTATTTTCTTTGCACGTGGCGTTCTCGAAACAGTGAAGAAGCTGCGTTGGGTACCCGACATCATTCATTGCCAAGGATGGATGGGAGCCGTAATCCCGTTATATGTAAAGACAGCTTATAAAGATGAACCTTCGTTTGCAAACGCCAAGGTGATAACATCCCTATTTCAAACACAACTCAAGACTGATTTGGGGACAAACTTCAAAAGATGCGTGCAGTTTAAAGACGCCAAGCTGGATTTACTCAAGCCATACAATGAGAAGTTCGACTTCTTCGAACTGGGCAAACTGGCCATTGACTATAGTGATGGCATTATCGAGGCTGGCACTGACGTCAACGAAAAGCTCTTGAAGTACTGTGCAGACAAAGAACTGCCATTCTTGAAATATCCTGGAAGTGATTTCACGAAGGCCTATCAAGAGTTCTATGATCTTGTTCTACAGAAATAAGCACGTTTGGGTTACAAAAGGACATACAGAAGCACCAACAGATTCGTTTACAGCAAATATAACAGCTTAAACACAAATGAGAAATAAGTTTATTGCAATTCTTGCATTTGCCGCACTCATGTTCACGGCATGTGACGATACGACTGACAATGTGGGCATATCATTGACCAACTCATTGGACAAACTACAGATTTCAACCGACACCTTCGTGGTTTCTACACGTTCCATCGCAGCTGATTCGGTGTTGTCAAGAAACACACAGGGTTACTTAGGAAAGATCAGAGACCCGGAAACAGGGGGATACATCACAGGCAATTTCATGACTCAATTCCACATTCAGGAAAACTATCAATTTCCTGATGCTGACAAAATGGTCAACAAAGAAGATGGAATGATTGTGGCAGATTCGTGTGAAATCAGACTGTACTACGACAAGTTCTATGGTGACTCACTGGCGCCAATGAAGCTAACAGCTTATGAAATGAGCAGACCCATGAGCGAAGCTAACACCTATTATTCTAATTTTGACCCTATCGAGAATGGGTATGTCGGCACAAATGGATTACAAGCAGATAAGGTTTACACATTGACAGACCAGCAAATCAGTGAAAAAACCCGATGGGACAAGAACTACACGAATCACATCAAAATTAAGCTGAATCAGCCATACACCGACAAAAACGGCAAAAGATATAAGAACTACGGTACCTATATCCTAAACCAGTATTATCAGCATCCTGAATATTTCAAGAACTCCATGACATTCACACAGCATGTTGTGCCAGGATTCTACTTCAAACACGTCAGTGGTTTAGGTTCGATGGCCTACATATTCAGGACACAACTGAACGTTTATTTCAGGTTCGCTAACAAAGACAGCACCTATTCAGGAACAGCTTCATTCTCAGGCACCGAAGAGGTATTGCAGACATCTACCATGGTGAACGATCGAAAGACAATTAACGAGTTGGTGAATGAAAAGAACAACACTTACTTAAAATCACCTGCCGGCATCTTCACGGAAATCACAATCCCTGTTGAAGAGATATGCAAAGGGCATGAAAAAGATTCAATCAACGCTGCAAAAATCCATTTGAAGCGAATCAACAATGAGGTTAACTCCAAGTTTGCATTGGACATTCCGAAGACACTCTTGCTGATTCAGAAAGACAGCTTATATACATTCTTTGAGCACAAACGAGTTGCCGACTACAAAACGTCTTTCCTCGCCACTTACGACAGGGCCAACAATGGTTATACCTTCAACAACATTGGAAGTGTCATCAAGGCCATGGCACGCAACAAGGCTGCGGGAAAACAATCGGAAGATTGGAACAAACTGGTTGTCATACCAGTGACCACGTCTTATTACACATTCAATCAGACACAGATTCTGACCAACGTAGTACACGACATGTCACTATCAGGCACCATACTCTTTGGCGGCTCAAACAAGCAGACGCTGTCTGTCATCTACTCTCACTTTAAATAAGTCATGGCAGACAACTATCTGGAACGAAAAAGAAGAGATTATGAGGAGCGGAAGAAAGAATGGATTAAAAAGAAAAAGCTCCATTTAAAACCTCGCCAAAAACAACCCAAAAGCAAGTTCACAAAGGCGCACTCATCCACGATGAAAAGTCTGATTCGAAGTTTCAGACAGGTAAGTCAGAAAGTTGCAGCCAGGTTCCATCTGATTGCATCTCGCGATGAACGCCCTTTCCTTGCACATGTAATTCATGACACAAACATTTACAGTTGGACCTTCAGTTCAACAAACAATATACAAACCGCGGTTTCTCAAAAAAAGAGGATATGTCCATCTATAGACATATCCTCTTTTTTATGTAATTTACAATTGGCTGTTGCACGTTAGAATGGTAAGTCGTCGGCATTGTCTCCTGCCGTTTCAGACTGTGGGGGGAATGGAGCTTGTGCTCCACCTTGCTGTGGGTCAGCCTGCTGTGTTGTCGTGTTATCGGATGTGACAGGTGGCACGGGCGCTCCCTGTACACCGTACGTCGCTGGATCTACCTGACGTACATCGAAAGCACGGATGCTATTGAACCAACGGCCATTATATTCGTGAGCATCAATGTCAAACGACACCAACACCTCTTGTCCTACCTGAACGTTAAATCTTTGCAAGCGATCTTCACCAAAAACAGAGAAGACCATCTTGCGAGGATACTGGTCGTGCGTTTCAATGACATATTCTTTCACTTTCCATTCTCCTCTCGCTGACGTCCCACTTTTTTCAGGCATTTCAGCAATAACTTTTCCTTGTAATTCCATTTATAGTGTTTTTTTTAATAAATTATCTGACATGCGTGTTTACTGTTTTGCGAAATTAGTAAAATACTTCTAAAAAAAGAAACTTTTAGTACCTTTTTTTGTCCAACACAATGCTTTTTTGTATTTTTGTAACTAATAAATACAGACAAACATTTAAAACATCATACCAATGAGATTTACATTATCAAGCAGTGCTTTAAACAGTCGCTTACAAACACTTTCAAAGGTTATCAACAGCAAGAATTCATTGCCAATTCTTGACAGTTTCCTCTTCGATATTCAAGATAAACAGCTGAACATTACCGCCAGTGACAGTGAAAATGTCATGCGCACATCATTGCACCTTGATGAATGTGATGGTGAAAGCAAGTTTGCTGTGCCCAGCCGCACCATTCTTGACGCCGTTAAGGAGTTGCCAGAGCAACCGCTGACTTTTGAAGTGGATGTGACCAATTTAACCATTCAGATACAATACCAGAATGGTGTATACAACTTCACTGCTCAAAATGCGGCAGAATATCCCGAATCACAAGCAATACCAGATGGTGCAACCGTCATTACGATGAATGCCGGGATTCTCAATGATAACATCAACCGTTCTCTCTTTGCCACAGCACAAGACGAGCTGAGGCCTGTCATGAACGGTATATACTTCGACCTGACGAGCGACAGTTTGGCAATCGTGGCAAGCGATGGGCACAAACTCGTTAGAAACAAAAACTTCAAACTAAAGAGTGAAACACCGGCTTCGTTCATCTTACCCAAGAAACCAGCCATGTTGCTAAGAAACGTTCTGACAAAAGACGAGGGAGATGCAGTCATTAAGTTTGATACGAAGAACGCCGAAATACATTATGCGGGAGGATCATTATCGTGCAGATTGATAGAGGGCAGATACCCTAACTACAACTCTGTCATCCCGCAGGACAATCCCAATCAACTCACCGTTGATCGCAAGGGACTCCTGGGCGCCTTGAGACGCATCTTGCCATTTGCAAGTGAAAGCAGCCAACTGGTACGGCTTCATCTGGAAACTGGTAAACTGGAGCTATCATCCGAAGATATAGACTTTGCGACAAGTGCCAAGGAAAGCATCGTTTGCGATTACTCAGGACAAACCATGAACATTGGTTTCAAGGGAAGTTCGCTGACAGAGATTCTCACCAACCTTGAAAGTGAAGATGTAACGATACAACTGGCTGATCCAAGCCGTGCAGGTGTCATTGTCCCGACGACACAGGAGGAAGACGAAGACATCCTGATGCTCATTATGCCTATGCTACTCAATGACTAACATACAGCAACTCGCATGAGGAAAGGCATATCTACCCGGTGTGGAAAAACATATATTCCGATATCGGGTAGATATTTCCATTTTATTCATAGACAAGTCACTTCAAAATGAAACTGAATTTAAAGAAACCAATCATAGTTTTTGACCTCGAGACAACAGGACTTGACTTAGTAAAAGACCGTATCATCCAAATATCTTACATCAAAGTATTTCCTGACGGAAAAGAAGAGCGCGAGAACATTCTTGTCAATCCTGAAAAGAACATACCTCACGAAGTTTCTGCCTTGACAGGCATTACCAATGAAGATGTAGCAGATGCACCCAAATTCCAAGATTTAGCGCAAAAGTTAGCAGAAGAATTTAAAGGTTGCGATTTTGCAGGGTACAATTCAAATTACTTTGACGTACCAATACTGGCGGAAGAATTCCTGCGTGCAGGCATTGACTTCGACTTCAGTAAAAGCAATTTGGTTGATGCCCAAGCTATCTTTCACAAGATGGAGCGACGCAACCTGGCAGCAGCATACAAATTCTATTGTGGGCGGAAAATGGAAGACGACTTTGAAGCCCATCGGGCAGACCAAGATGCAGAGGTTACCTATCGTGTATTGATGGGACAACTAGACAAATACAACCCCGAAACAGCCGAAGAAGCAGATAGAGCATTGCCCAACGACATGAAATACTTGGCCGAATTCTCCAAGATGAATGACAATGTCGATTTTGCCGGCCGTATAGTTTGGCGAGACATGAAAGGTCCTGACGGCAAGGTGTTGACTACAGAAGATGGTTCACCCATGAGACAAGAAGTGTTCAACTTCGGTAAATATAAAGGTTGTGCCGTGACAGAAGTTCTTCTAAAAGATCCAGGTTATTACAGTTGGATGTTATCCAATGACTTTACTAACAACACGAAACAGGTGCTCACCCGTATACGCTTACGAGAGTTTAACAAGAAATAAGAACGATTGGCGCACTGATTTTTTCAACAAATGAAGAAGTTTGTATCTCTCCTCATATTCAGTCTTTTCTTGGCTGCTGGCGTCTATTCGCCGGTATACAGTCAGGAATTGAATGCGCGTATCCATATCAACCACAACCAAATACAAGGTACGGATGCCAGCATTTTTGAGAATCTGGAGCAGACACTCACTAGGTTCATCAATGACCGGCAGTGGACCAACCTGAAGTTCCAACGCATAGAACGCATTCCATGTAATTTCAACATTACGGTGACCAAATACGATCAGGCCACGAACATGTTCACTTGTCGGGCATTGATACAAGCCAATAGGCCCGTGTTCAACTCTGCTTACACTACCACATTATATAATAATACTGATAACGACTTCAATTTTGAGTTTGCCCAATTCGATCAACTCGAATTCAATGAAGAGTCCATCAATAACCAGCTCACTGCTTTGATTGCCTATTATGCTTATCTCATCATTGGATTGAACCTGGACTCCTTCTCCCCCATGGGCGGTGAAGACATACTGCAAAGATGCCTCAACCTGACCAACAATGCGCAGAATCTTAATTTTACGGGCTGGAAATCATTCGATGATAGCCGAAACCGTTTTGCCATCATCAACGACTACATGGATAGTGCCATGTCACCCTTCCGCCAACTGCAATACGATTATTACAGAAACGGTTTAGACCAAATGGCCACAAACGTTGAGCGAGGCAGAACAAACATCACAACCGCATTGGAAGAAGGATTGAAAAAAAGTCACGAAAACAGACCGTTAAGTTTGTTGCCACAGATATGGACCGATTATAAGCGTGATGAACTGGCCAACATCTACAGCGGAAAAGGAACCCAGAAAGAGAAAGAGCGGGTCTACGAAATACTGTTTTCCATCAACGCTTCCCAAAACAATGCGTGGGAAAAAATCAAAGAATAAAGATGCTGAAGCAATTACATATTCAAAACTTTACGCTGATTGATGAACTTGACATCAACTTTTATCCTGGATTTTCCGTTATTACGGGCGAAACAGGAGCAGGCAAAAGCATCATACTTGGAGCCATTGGCCTCTTGAAAGGCAATCGAGCCGACACAAAACTCATCAGATCTGGAAAGGAAAAATGCTTGATTGAAGCTCATTTTGATGTCAGCAAATACAATCTTCTCCACTTTTTCGAAGAGAATGACATCGATGATGATGCAACAGACTGTATTGTAAGAAGAGAAATCTACAGCTCGGGAAAGAGCAGGGCCTTTATCAACGACACCCCTGTACCTCTTGCCACCATGAAAGAATTGGGGGAACAATTGATTGATATCCATTCACAGCATCAAAACCTTTTGCTCAACCAAGAAGACTTTCAACTACAAGTTGTCGACATCATTACGCAGGACAGCAAGAGTTTGGCCCAATATCAGGCTTGTTATCAAGAATACAAGAAGGCTGCAGAACAGTTGGAAGAATTGAAAGCTGACATTGCAAAAAGTCAAGAAAATGAAGAGTTCTTACGCTTTCAGTATGGTGAACTCGCACAGGCACAACTTGTTGAGGGTGAACAGGAAGCCATAGAACAGGAACTTGCCACGCTCGAACATGCAGAAGAAATTAAGACTGCCTTATATCAATCAGAACAGTTGTTGTCCGCAGAATCTGTTGGCATCATCGAAGCACTAAGAACGATTACTCAACAACTGGAGGGTATCAAGGAAGTTTACTCCCCCATTGAAGAGGTTGCACAAAGAACAGAAAGCTGTTATATCGAACTAAAAGATATAGAGAACGAGATTCAGAACAAAACGGAAAACATAGAATTCGACCCCCAACAGCTGGCAAAACTTCAAGAGCGAATTGATTTAATCAATGCATTGGAGCATAAATTCCATGTGGAATCCGTTTCCGAATTACTCACTCAACAAAAGTTAATTAAAAAACAACTGGAGCATATTGACCATAGTGATGAAGAACTACAAAAACTACAAGCACACGTTGACCAACTGCTCAAAGACTGTACGAAGAAAGCCAATCAACTGACAACGATAAGACAAAAGGCCGCCAAAACTATTGAAAAGGAAATGTTGAGTCGCCTGGTACCTCTTGGCATCCCTAACATCCGTTTCAAAGTTGAAATCACCCAAAAACCATTGGGAAATAAAGGGCAAGATGGCGTTTCTTTCTTGTTTAGCGCCAACACCAATTCACCCTTATTACCCGTATCACAAGTTGCCTCCGGTGGTGAGATAGCGCGCGTTATGCTGTCATTGAAGGCAATGATTAGTGGGGCCGTCAAACTTCCTACCATCATTTTTGACGAAATAGATACGGGCGTGAGTGGCAGTGTTGCCGAGAAAATGGCACACATCATGGACGAAATGGGCAGGGACGATCGGCAAGTCATCAGTATAACTCATCTTCCACAAATCGCTGCCCTTGGAGAAACCCACTATAAGGTAAGCAAGTCTGAGTTAAAAGACAGTACGGTAAGCAACATGTATGAACTTAACCAAGACCAACGTGTACAGGAAGTGGCGCAGATGCTGAGCGGAAGTAATGTCACAGAAGCAGCGCTTGCCAACGCACGCGAACTTTTAAATATGAAATAAATAGCACAATGATACATCCAATACAATCAAGAACAATTCTAACCCTCATCACCCTCATTGCCTTGCTGCTAGGGGCACATTCCCAGGTTAACGCACAGTCTGCAAATGTAAAAAAGGCAGCAAAATCGGTTTTCTCCTTAACTACGTTCAAGGCCGATGGAACACTGCTTAGCTCAACACGCGGTGTATTTGTTGGAGAAAATGGAGAGGCAATCAGTACGTGGAAACCTTTTGTGGGAGCCGACAGCGCAGTAGTGATTGATGCCCAAGGCAAGGCCATGACAGTTGACGTTATGATTGGAGCGAACGAACTGTATGACGTATGCAAGTTTAAAGTAGTAGGAAACACCACTCCTGCAAAAATTGCTGCCTCTACCTCGAAGGCGAATGAGAAAGTATCTGTCGTAGGCTATTCCATCAAATCACTTGATATCAAGCAAGTGCCAATCCAAAAGGTGGAAACCTTTATGGATAAATACGCCTATTATATCTTCTCTTCCGAAGCACCGGCGAACAAGGAGGGCTGCCCTTTCGTGAATGCGAAGGGTGAGGTCATTGGCATATTGCAACATGCCAACAGTGCCGACGAGACACATGCTGTGGATGCAAAATTCATGAATGACATGAAAGTAAACACCGGACTGAGCATTGCCGACCCTGTATTGCGTCAAACTTCTATTCGCACACAAATGCCAAACAAGGAGTCAGACGCACTGGTCATGCTGATGATGTCAAGAGAACAGAATCATAAGAACTATCTCAAATATGTGCAAGACTTTAAACGTCTATTCCCGCAATCTGTTGATGGATATGTAGCGCAAGCAAACATTTTTGCCAGCAAAGGGCAACTTTCACAGGCTGCCGACGAGATGGAAACGGCAATCAAGCAAGCTAACAACAAGGATGTAGCTCACTCTGAGTATGCCAAGCTCATCTATCAGCAGCAACTTTATCAGCCCGGCTCCACCTTTACGCAATGGTCATTAGATAAGGCACTTGATGAAGCCACACAAGCAAACAACATCAATCCACTTCCTGTGTACCAACATCAACAAGCACAGATTATTTTTACCAAAGGAGATTATCAAAAAGCCTATGACATGTTCATGGCGCTTACGAAAACATCGTTACGTTCTGGCGAACTCTTTTACGAAGCAGCACAGGCAAAGACTCAACTCAAAGCTGATGAGAAAGAGATTCTGACTTTATTGGATAGTGCCGTTGCAGCCTGTCCACAGCCTTTGACACCAGTGGCTGCTCCCTATGTCTTGGCACGCGGTGTAGCTTACGACCAGATTGGAGAATACAAAAAGGCATTGGCAGATTATAATCAATATGACACGTTGATGCTGGGCAGAGCCAGTCATGAATTTTATTACACGCGCTATAAGTGCAATTCACAGTTGCGACGATATCAACAGGCCTTGAACGACATTGCTCATGCAGCCGTTTTGAATCGGCAAGAACCTACATACTTAGCAGAGATGGCTTCGCTACAATTGAAAGTGAATTTATACGAAGATGCCATCAAAACGGCCGATCTGTGCATCTCCCTCGCACCAAGTTATGCCGATGCCTATCTCATTAAAGGATTAGCCCAAGTACAAAACAAGCAAAAGAAAGAAGGACTGGAAACCTTGAATAAAGCGAAAGAATTAGGTGATACCAGAGCTAAAGACTTTATCGACAAATACAAATAAAGCCACTTCTCTTTATGTAAGGTCGTCAACAAACACACACGGCTCTTTCAATTGAGCAAGGATGCTCGATGTAAAAAAACAAGCATGCCCATTAGTAGGTACGCGAATGGAACTGCTATTTGCGACACGATATGAAAATAAGGCTGGTTGGCAATCTACGAAACCTGACTATGTTAATAAACCTTTCATTTGTTAACTCTATTCAGTTTCTTTGACAAAACAAAATTGAGAAATAGACAAAATTAGTAGATATTTGAGGCGTTCAAAGCCTTCAATTCACCATTTTGTACCTTATTCACATGGAATAAAGCAGCTATTAGCATGCTTTTACTGTTTAATTTGCATGCTTTTACCGATTAATTTGCATGCTTTAGCCGCCCAATCTGCATCATATAGAAGGTCTTTTTTACACAAAAAGAGGAGTTTTTACCCCAAACACTTTGCTTTTTGGATCTCACTTTATACTTAAAAATGATGTAAGATACTAACCATCAAACAGATAACAAAACGCCTCCATTGTTAGCATATTTTCAACACACGAATAAGTTAGCTGAAAAAACGCCCAGCATTTGTGTTAAAAAGACGTTCCTCAAAAAGGAGACATTGCACTTTGAGGGTCGACTAACTACAAGAATAGTCCATGACAGTGGAATGATTAGATAATATACAATAATGTTTATTGTATTATATGTAGTATGAAACACCTTTGCAAGCAACATTTCTGCATTCATGACAATTTTGAATATAAACATGTACGGTGAAGATATCATATTCTTTGCCATTGTCGTGTATTATCTTTTAATGTTTGTTCTCATAGCCAGTACAGTTGCTTCGCCAACCATGAAAATTTCTCCCATTTTATAATGACGTTTTCCGTCTTTTAGGATTGTCTCTCCTGCAAGTTCTGCTGCTCGAAGGAATTTGTAGCGTAAAGCCCAGTCTTCAAAATATGTTGAGCTTCCGAGGGCAAATGCTGTCCCTCCAGCACTAAGTCCTTCTATAACGAGACCAGCATCTCCTGCCTTAAATGCAAATTTTGGTTCCTTTTTCAAATATTCCTTGACACCAAATAATGTTACCCCAAAAATACTTGCTTCTTTGGTTAAGTGTTTTTTAAGCAATTCTGCTTGCTCTTTAGCAAAATCTTCATCAACTAATGATAGATAAGAGCAGTTAAGCGCTGAGTATGAACCTCTGATTACTATTCCTTTTTGATATCTACTTGCACCTGGAAGCATACCCGCCAAAAGACCTGTTCCTTTATGGATCCATTTTGTTTTAGCATTATTGATCCACATTTCAACGGTATCTTGATATGTTCCATTATTTAAGCGGGCATAGTTCTTTAGTGCTATTATCGCTACAAGCATATCTGGGATAAAGATCTGCTTACCGGGGAAGGATAAAAGATTTAGATCGTATTTACTCTCTATCATCCTTCGATTAAGAGTTGAACAACAAGCACTAAAGATGGAGTCAAACCGATTATCACCACCTATTAATTTGTAATTGCTAATCATCCATGCAAGAATGCTTAAATAAGTCATATGGCTCTTCTTTCCAGAAAGCGACTCCATCGCACCCTCTTTCCACATTATAGTGTCATACTTTCTTATTTCATTTGTATTGACAATATTGATTAACTTTGCAATAAGTTCTGGACATCTTGACGCTTTGTCTGGATATAGATTACTGATATTAGCAAGTGCATGTGCTAACATAGAGCAGCAGTAAATAGCCCATTGCCCTTGGAATTCCTCACCAAGAACTGTAGGCATTTTGTTTACAAGTCTTTTAGGATCTATGATGATTTCTTCACAGAGCCAATTCGCTCTCTCAAGAATATCAGTTTTTTCTTCTTTCCAAGAACTTCGGACTTCCCTTGCATCAATGTTACCTGACGCAGTCATTAGCCTCAATGGAAGTTTAGCAAGCCAGCTCGAAGTTTTACCCATCAATTTGATATTTTGTAAGTTCATATTTGCAATAATATTATTGTTCACATTTTTATTTTGCACTGGCAAGCATTATGCGCATTTTTTCTGGAGATACGGCATCTTCTGCCATACATCTGTTTTATTTCATATAATATCGATATATGTGCGACATGTTTAATTTCACAAGTAATTGAGTAGCAGCATATGAATCATATTCATTTTGTACGAGAATAGCAGACCCTATGTAATTCCCCTTTCCGTCATTAGGGATGAATTTCCCACCCTTTCCTAATGACCGACTTGGTTTAAAAATACAGGCAACCAATCCATAATAGCCAGCATACCTTCAACGAGACAATTGGTATAATTTGTAGATCCAACTTCTGTCAAAACTTGTTTCAATTCATTGTCTTTATAACCATGATTCAAAGGTTGGGAATTGATGGCCGTCATTGATAGAACGTTTCCGTAGTGTCGTTTCCACATCGGAGAGTTCTTTCCACATCTTTGCAGTTCAATAGCTTTTTGATTGAATGTTGTAATCTCTCTGCCCCAGTTATCTACCTCTGGGATGTATAGATAGTACTCAAAGATAGGGAAGATGAAGTCTTCATACAGGTGGCGGATATTTTGAGACACTTTATCCAAATCCAACCTAAATAGTAGTAGTTGCATCAGATATTCCTTCGCATCTTCTATTGTTTTTTCATCTAAAAAATCATATAATTTCTCAGTTCTGAAAACTTTGAAGGATGAATCATATTGCCTTTTTATTCTTACTCTGTCATTATCGCTTACGGCATTTAAGATCCATTCTATCAAGGCCTCCTCATCTCTTCCTTTCTCGAATAATGGTGTCGAACCTATCGCATCCTTGAATTCCTGATTTTCCATAATAGATGCTTCACCACTAAAGATAGCAAAAGGAATGTTCCCATTTGCATTGAGTTTGTCTCTCACCTTGTGCATCCCTGGCGTACCAGCTCGTTCTTCTGTTGATCTCTGATAACCACGTGCATCGAGGACGGCAGCATCGAAACGCTTAGATTTTTTCAATTGTTCTATAGCTTGTTCTGCTGTTAGAACATTTATCAATTGAAGACCTTTTTGTCCCGCAAGTATCTTAAAATCTCGCAGCAAAGTAGGTTGGTCTTCTAACCACAAAACATCAATCATGTCGTTCATTTTATAATGGGTAATTTCATTTCCACAATAAAGGGAAACTCTTTTTCATTCAGTTTCAAATGTACAATTCCTCCCTGTTCCTCAACAATATCTCTGATTATACTTCCACCAAAGCCATTATGTCCAGTTGTCCCCAGAAATAGGCCTCTGGTAAAGTAGGCCTTTTCTGTCAGTGCTGGCGATGGAGGTGTGCCATCGTTTTTAAACAAAATAGAAATATAATTATCAATTTTCGATATATCAATGCAAATGCGATAGTCCTGTTTGTCGGGATTCGTAAAAGCATGGCGTTCTGCATTAGAGACTAAGTTTTCGAGAACCCTTTCAAATTGTCTGTCGAACATACATTTCTCCCGCATCGCTTCAGGTTGAATAAAGAGTTGGATGGTATAATAATTGTGCTTTAAACAATTGCCTACAAACTTCTGAAAGACCTCTTCCACAGTTAGCAAATCGGCAGGGAACTGTTTATCCGTCAGATACGTCATCTGTTTTAAGAATTCGTTGATGTGACGACTACTCTTTTTTATGTTCTGTAGAGCATCTCCAACAGTATAGTCTTCATCTATGAAGGTATTCAATGCTGTCTCACCCGATGACATAACATTCTCTATATTTAAGATGGCAGAGTTTATCGTTGAAAGATATTGTGCTGCATCATGTTTGAGATAGTGTAAATCAGTAGAGATAGATTCTCGGTAATTTTCACGCACTTCTGCAAGGATATCCTTATTTTTGATGCAATAGCTTTCCTTCTGTTTCAGAAAGAGCTCCCGCTGCATTTCCTTTGTGGGTGGGACCAATACATATTTTTGGCGTAAAGATTCTATTTTGTCTAACATGAAAATGATAAAATCCTCGTCATAGGACGGATTAATCACTATTTCATTGATGCAATCATAAAAGTTCTCATATCGAACACAATTTTCAAAACCTGTCTCAAAACGACAATAATGATAGCATACAGGATTTGCTGGAGAGGCATTGACTTTAAGAACTTTCCCCCAACGACTCATCAAAAGTCCAGGATGAGTCATCACCCGTGTCTCAAAAACTGGAATTCCTTTCGGTTCATGTAGAAAAGTATCTTTTATCTCCTGATAATATTTCTCTGAGCATCTAAAATTGAGAATAGTATTAATAATATTACTTTGTTTTTCCACGGTAAGCTCAGAGGCTATCTGCATTGATTGCTGTTCCGAGAAAATACTTTCATCGCAATAGTAAATATTAGATAAAATGGTGTTGAAAGGATTAACACCGAAGACATTATCATCTTTAACAATCTTTTCCATGGGTACCTGATACGATGGATATTGGTTGTTGCTTACTTTTTTTATGATATTTGAAACTTCTGCAAAAACAAAGTCTCGCTCATATTCTTTCCTAAAGATTTTCTCAAATCTAATATCTCCATTATTGGCACACCTAAAATCGTCTTTCGATAGCTCTTGATAGTACCTGTAGTTGAAATCATGGTTAGCAATCATACGTGAATATGCTATTATATCATTAACACTGTAATCTTTGTCCCCAATACCATATGGATCATCCGATAGCTCTGCTATCAAGGCAGGAATTTTTTCAGAGTCTTGAGCAGAAGGATGGCAGATGTACATTTTAGAAAATTTTACTTCATAAGGAGACGCATCATATTCTGCAATAAGAGGGAAAGAACAAGTATCAAAGATGTCCTTATCGATCATTTTCTGACCATCAACCGAAAATATGATAGAGACCCCTCTATGACTTAAATGACCTAAAATATCTTTTATCTGAATATCTTGATTTAAATCTTTATGGATAGATGCAAAAATCACATCAAATTTCGTATCAAACGGAAATACTTCGTGTTCTGAGTCCTTTCTTAAAATACATTGAAAGCTTGTTTGATTGCCCAACAGAAGTAAGTTCAGTTGAATACAATTATATATATATCCATCTGGAATATAAAATACATGTTTGAAATTGGGGTTGGCATTCATAAAGATTTCACGGCACAGAGTAAAGCTCTCCATACCAATTAGGGTATTGCCCATTACCAGGTCAATGCCTAAATCTTTTTGTGAGTAGGTAATGATGTCTATTAACAGTTCTTCAACTTTTGACCACTTAAAGAAGGATTGGATGTTAAAAAGCAAGTGCTGTGTCGCCCAATTCATAAGGTCTCTTTTGCCATCTTCGTTGTTAAATCTCCAAAGATCTGCGTCTTTAACTGCTTGCATTAATGGCAGATTAAAATATTTAACGCTTTCTTGAATATATTGAACGACTTTAAGAATTTTATCTTTTTCAACAATGGTAGATTTCTGAATATAATGGCATATATCCTCATAAGATTCTGGAACTTTTCCACAAAATACGTTTAGATACTCAAGGTAAATATATAGACATAAACGTAAATCCAGGGCTGAATCATTCCCTACATCTCTTCCTTCTATTACTGCGGCATTTCCATGCCATTCTACGGGATAAACCTCACGAGATTTAATCTCCATATCATGGATTTCTTGTAAAACAGTAATCATTTCATTACATTTCGTGCTTTTTTTCATATTTAAAACGTTATAATAAGTTGAAGAAGGGTTAATGAAATATTAAATATTATAATTAGGTGATCAGCAAAATTTATTATATCTTTACAGTCAGACTAATAAAGAATTACAAACAAAAAATGCAAGAATCACCGAAGACAAAGTTACGTAAATATTTTGTATTGTAGATAATCTTTACAAATTTTCTGATACACTTATGATAAAATACATGCTAAACAAGTCAAGAAGATAAAATCAGCAGCGTGATTACATGAAGAAGCAGATCTATAGAGCTGAAGTACGTTCAAGACGATCTTATCTTGACAGCAAATACTTCTATGAAGTCAGGAGGTCAATCTCTTTCCACCATTTGTGTTGTCTCCTCAAGTGCTCTATAACGAAGAGTGTTAAAATCAAGTTCTTGTTGTCCGTCATGTGTATGATGCCACAGCTTGGCTTTTTGAAACAGCTCATCAACCTCTTCTCCCGATCTTGACACGCCAAACTTTTTCATTTCTGTAAATTTGCCATGAGTTTTGCTCACAACCACGACACTGATAGTATCCGAATGGTTAATTTTTTTGCGTACAAACTTAGTTGCTGAGACCAAAAATATTTCTTCAGAATTTACTTCTTTCAAATATTGTGTTGATTATTGTACTACCTATTTTTTGTTCAATATCACATTTGGCAGTTGGAATATATGTTACTTTCATGTACTCTCGTTCAACTTTTGCCATACCGAGTATTCTTTCCCAAGAAGAGGTCAGTCCTGGTAGCTTTGTATTTTTGTATCACTTGTTCTTTAATTTCAATTTTGATTTAATACATTTAAAAGAGTAATGAAGTCTTCCTTAAATTCTTTCTCGAATAATGAAGAAGCAAATTGATTTGTTGTAGAGCATTTACCATATACCCGGGAAGAATTACTATTTTCTGATTCAATCTTAATGGCCGTTGCTGGAGCGTATAAAGCTGGATACTCAACAATGTCTTTTATTGCCTGACATTGCGCATACTTAATGTATTTTCGAATATCTTCTACGGATATTTTGGAATGTGCGAAAAGATAGCATGTTTTCTGTGTATTAAATTTAGTAACTGCAGGAAAACTATAAATCAATAGTAATTTTTCTCCTTTGTGCTTTGCAAAAAAGACTTCTGGAGATATGCATTTACCATCTACAGAACAAACATATTTTACCTTTGTCTCGTCATACGGAATACACCCAATATGATTTAGCGGGCTCATAGGGTACTTAAATTGAGAACAATTTATATTAAAAACAGAATCTTCTCCAGATAGAAATTTTACAAATTTGAAGTTGTGTTCATTATATTCCGGAAATCCTATTTCGCCAATAGTAATCCAGCTACAAAAATTATTTATAATCTTTTCATTGACATCATAATTTGTTATAGAGTTTTTAATTTCTTCATCTGTAAATTCTGATAAGTTAATACTTAACAATCTTCCTTTTAAAAGATTGCTATAATAAGCACGGAGTATTTTCTTGTAATCATCTTCGCACACTATAATGTGTTTTTGTTCCATAAAATGTAATATTTTATAATTTGAGTTTGCTCAATTCTGAAAGTGATTTGTAAAGTTCAAACAGGTTATGAGTACGATTTTGAGAATAGTATTTCATCTCGGTTCTTGTATATTTTATATTGCCAAAGATAATTAGGGTCTGCTAATTTATTTCTTTCATACAGCCTTGTGGTGTGGGTAATAC
>ERZ1036438.193-NODE-193-length-34936-cov-15.243198_pt1 | contig 34936 bp, 30 predicted proteins | sample MGYA00514224_ERZ1036438 | MGnify/ENA primary metagenome ERZ1036438 (study PRJEB33795, sample SAMN09464924) | human gut metagenome | host: Homo sapiens | place: USA: Stanford, California | collected 2016-07 | study: EMG produced TPA metagenomics assembly of the...
TTGAAATTCCTTTTTTGCATTACGAGTTGATTATACTTCGGATAAGGAAAATTATTACAAGATAAGCTCTAAGGAACTATAGAGTAGGGAGAAATGCAATTATTGGTAAAACCAAAAGTTAGAAGGAGCATTAATAAAAGATTAAAGAATTTAAAGAATTTCCAGCTTTTTTATAAGTGCGTAAGTTGCTAAAATATAAAGGGAATGATATAATGTACTGAGGCTTTCGAAGAAGAAGGCAGTTGAAAATTGACTTATGCATGAATGAAGAAGGATGGATTTAGAAGGTGTTTATCTGATGAAGAATTTTGAGCAGTATAAACGTATTGTGCGCTTTACTTCTATAATTACACTTGTAGTATGTGAGATGGCGATATATTGGACAGTATGGCTAAAGCATTATAATATTGAAATGGAGATACCTTATAATAGAACAGGAAATTGGATGATAGTGGCTGTTTATTGTTTGATTCTTCTTATTTTTAGCAAAATGTATGGTGGACTTAAGATAGGCTATTTAAAGACGTTTAATATTGTGTACTCTCAGTTTTTGACAACGATATCCGCCAATGCATTGATTTATCTTCAGATTACTTTATTGATAAAGCATTTCACGTCTATAGCCCCTTTGGTTTATATGACTATATTACAGTTGCTGGTAATTGTTCCTTGGGGGATTATATTTACACGGTTGTACAGATTTCTTTATCCTGCGAGAAAAGCACTATTAGTATATGGGGAACGTACTGTTGATGTGTTTGTGGGTAAGGCCAACACAAGGAATGATCGTTTTATTATTACTAAGAAGATAGATTATAGGGAGGGATTCGATGCAGTTGCAAAGTGTGCCAAGCAATCGGAAGCAGTTATTTTATGTGACCTTCCATCAGAAATACGAAATACAATACTGAAATTTTGTTATTCTCAATCAATACGCGTTTATGTTACTCCTAAATTGTCGGATATTATTATCAGAAGTGCAGAGGATTCCCATCTTATTGACAGTCCATTATTATTATCTCGTAATAATGGGTTCACTTTTGAACAACGATTTTTTAAGCGAGCTGTAGACGTTATACTTACATTAGCGTTGCTTTTTGTGTTTTCTCCTATTATGCTTGTAACGGCTTTAGCTATAAAACTTTATGACAGAGGGCCAGTACTTTTTTTGCAGGAGCGATATACTAAAGGCGAACAGAAGTTTATGATTTACAAATTCCGCAGTATGAAGATTAATTCGGATTCTATTAAGTATGTTCCAACTATGAAGGATGACCCAAGGGTTACACCGGTGGGGAGGGTCATACGTCAGTTACGGATTGATGAAATGCCTCAGTTTTTTAATATCTTAAAGGGAGAAATGAGTCTGATAGGTCCAAGAGCGGAAAGTGTTAAACTCACAGATGCTTATGTTCGGGATATACCAGAGTTTAAATACCGTTTGAAGGTGAAAAGTGGTCTGACTGGATACGCTCAGGTACATGGTAAATATAATACAACTCCATATGATAAGTTAAAGCTTGATTTGATGTATATTCAGAATTATTCATGGTTGATGGATATGGAAATTATATTCCTTACAGTCAAGATTCTTTTTATGAAGGACAGTACAGAAGGCTTTACAGAGGAGCAGTGTGCAACACTGGATATAGAGGAAGCAAAGAATGGTACGAAAAAATAAGGCAGTTATAATTACGAGTTCGTCCACCTATGAAAGCAGGGTAAACGCTATCGAGGAGTTTCTTTTTTCGAAGGGGTATAATATCCTGGTGTTAGAACCGGAATTTGATCACCATTTGAAGAAAAAAAGATATTACAAAAAGAAGAATCACAGATATATTCCTATGCTGGCATATCAAAAGAATCTTTCTTTAAAACGGGTGTATTCTTTGTATGAATATGCAAAACGAGTATCTCAAATAGCCATCGACGAAGAACCAGAGGTGCTTTATGTATTACTCCCAGCTAATTCTTTAGCGAAGTTTACCTCTGAGGTTAAAAAAAAGTGTGAAGGAATTCTGATTTATGATATTATAGATATGTGGCCGGAGTCTCTGCCTTTCCGAGTGGGAAAGACATTCTGGCCTTTTTCTGTTTGGAGAAAAATGAGAGACAATAATATAAAAAAGGCAGACTTGGTTGTGACAGAATGTGCTGTATTTTCCGGTATGCTTAAGAAAAAATTAGGATATACTCCTCAAACTGTATATTGGCCTAAGGATATAAAAAAGCCAAATTGGATGGAGGTACCAGGTTTAGACCTTATTCATATCTGTTATTTGGGTACGGTTAATCATATTATCGATATAGAAACAATTGTAAGTATTATGGGGCGCATAAATAGGAAAAAGAAGGTAGTATGCCATATCATTGGAAAAGGCGAAAATAAAACGCAATTTATTAATACATTGATGCAAGCGGGAATTGAGGTGGTTGATGAGGGAATAGTTTATGATGAGGATGCTAAAGGCAGTATCATTCAACAATGTCACTATGGATTAAATATTATGAAATCAGAGGTGTGTGTGGGATTGACTATGAAGTCAGTTGAATATTTTGCATATGGACTTCCTATTCTTAATAACATATCAGGTGATACTTGGCGTTTAGTGGAAGAGGAGAAAATTGGATTTAACTGCTATCCATCAATGAATGAGGAACAGATAAATAATATGATTCGATTGGCTGAAGATACTGTCAAGATGCGTGCTCATATAAGACATGTATACGAAGAGAAATTTTCCATGTCTGCTTTTTATACTCAAATGGAAAAAGCCTGGGGTCAACTGAAGATAGAGAGAGGAATTGAAAAATGAATATACTGCATATATCGCCATATCTTCCTTCTCTAGAAACGAATCACGCAGGTGGTGTCTGCATGGGACGTCAAATAGAAACGCTAAGAATATGGAATGAGGTGTATGTTTTAACATTTATTGCATCGGATTTTGATCAGTTACTTGCAAATAAATTAAAAGAAGATGCACGATATCATTTTGTGAAATTGTATAAATGGAGCAAAGCATTACATGTCTTGTTTGAACCATGGTTTCCGGCATATTTTGCAGCGAGGTCTTCATTGCGATTTGCAGTACTGCTTGTTTGGTGTGTGGTGCGTTATCGTATAGATGCTATTCATGGCGAATATGCATCAATGGCGCAGTATCAGTGGATATGTCGATTATTTCCAAGATTACGTTACTATATGACAGAACATGATGTGACAACGCAATCTTACGAGCGTAGGGTAAAGCAAGAGCAGGGATTGAAAAAAAGATATCTTTCTTACCAAATGCGTAGATTATATTATTATGAAAAGATATATTGTCGCCGTGCTGATGCAGTTATGACCTTTAGTCACAAAGATAAAGTGCTATTGGAGAGACAATATGGATTATCTGGGATCTATGTGCTTAACCCATATTTTGGAATTGAAGATGGTATGATTGGAGTGCCGGAATGTCAGAAAAAAGAACGAAACACGCTGTGCTTTTTGGGACAGATGGGAAGGGAAGAAAATGTAGCAGCAGCAATACGATTGATTGGTTTAGGGGAACAACTAAAAAATTCAGGTTATCCTGTAAAAATTTTGATTGTTGGAAATAATCCGCCACCTGAGCTAAGGCGATTAGAAAGTGATACAGTTCATATTACCGGATTTGTTGAAGATGTGGATGCGTATGTGTTGAAGTCCGGTATTGCTGTATTTCCGTTAACATTAGGCGCGGGAATTAAGCTAAAGGTTTTACGTAGCATAGCTCTTGGGACACCGGTGGTGACAACAGACATAGGAGCGGAAGGAATTGATGAGGAAGGCAGTGTACTTTTGTTGGCAAAAACGGAGTCAGAGTTTGTTCGGACAATAGCGGATATTATTAATATGGGAGATAAGGATTACTTCGATTTGTGTAGGAATGGACAGGAGTATGCTAAAACGAATTTTGGATGGGAGAGAAGTAAGCAGGTTTTAAAACGATTGTATGAAAGTGAGAAGATAGGCGTATGATGATTTATGTATTTGTTTTTCTTCTTCTGCTAGTATTATCTGGATGGGAGGTATTTGGAAAGCCTGGTAGGAAGGCGCAAAGAAAATTTCTTGTTATTATTGTGCTTCTTATTACATGCATATCAGCTATACGTTGGGGAGGTCCAGGAGATTTTTTTAATTATAAAAGAATGTATGATAATATGCAATGGGGGATGGTCTTTCATGGCGGATTTGAAAAATTTGATACAGAACCATTATTTAACCTTCTTTTGATTCTGACAAATCGTGTGAGTGGAGGAAACTTTACTGTTTTTCTTTTTGTTCAGGGACTTTTGGTAAATGGGTTATTTGCATTGTTTATCTGGAAGATGGAAAGTGATAAAGAACAAGGGTGTATTTTTTTGTTTATGTTTGGAACATGGGCTATGGGGCTGTGGGGAGTATTTGTAGTGCGTCAGACCATTGCGTCAGTAATCTGTCTCTTTAGTATTATATATATAAAAAAGAAAAGCTGGGCAGGCTTTTTGATTTGTCTTTTTGCTGCTATAATGTTCCACAAAGCAGCACTGGCGTGGATATTGGCTTATCCGATTTATCATATTTCGTTAAACAGAAGATGGATGCTGGTATTGCTTGTAGCATTTACAGTATTTGCAGCATTTATGATTAAACCTATGTTTTTAATGATAAGCCAGATGGTGGGAGGAGAATTAGGGTATCGTATTTGGGAATATCTTAATGAGGGAAATAGTTCATATGGAGCTAACTATAGCATATTGTTTATGATACTAAAAAGAATGGCAAATTCGGTTCTTATTGTGGGGGTTATGTTTATCCTCTATAATAGATATCGAGGAGATGAGGATTTTCTGGGATGTCTTAATTTGTATTCATTTGGGTTTGCAATTACAATAGGAGCTTTGTTTACTAGTAATGTCTATGCAAGATTTGCAACCCCGTACTGTATGGTGAGTCTTTATCAGTTTGGATACCTGTTTAGAATAAATATTAGAAATTGGGAAAGTAAGATTATATTTGGTATATATGCGATTTATGCTTTGGCTAGACTGATGGTTTATGTGGGGAGTTATGATGCGTATGTGCCATTTTCTACAATATTTGGATTGATAGGATAAAAAGTACAGTTTTTCATAGTATTACGCATTGCTGCTTGATTGCAAAAGACATGGTAAGATGTTATACTGATTTAGATTTAATTAGCTGGAGGAAAAAGAATGGGCAAGATGATGGCTCGTCTTAACGGTTTTTATTGTTACAGACATTTGTTAAAGCAGTTGGTGCAAAAAGATATAAAGCTGAAGTACAGAAGAAGTTTTTTGGGATATCTGTGGAGTATTCTAAATCCGCTATTGACCATGGCTATTATGGTTGCTGTTTTTTCGAATATTTTTAGAGGCGATATTCAGAATTTTCCTGTATATTTAATTGTGGGACAGACCCTATTTAATTTCATGGTAGAGGCTACAAATATGGCTCTGGGTTCGATTACTGAGAATGCAGCATTACTAAAGAAGACATACGTTCCCAAATATATATTTACCATGGCTCGTGTTACAAGTTCATTGGTAAACATGATATTTTCATTGGGAGCTATGCTTGTTGTATTTATTGTCTGCGGAGTATACTGGAATATTTTTATGTTGTTTATACCTGTGATTATACTTCAGGTATATCTGTTTAGCTTGGGAGTGGGGCTTTTTTTGGCACAGAGCACTGTTTTTTTTCGAGATATTCGACATCTTTATAGTGCCTTTACCATGGCGTGGATGTACCTTACTCCTATTTTCTATCCTGTGACTATGCTTCCGGATTGGCTGAGGACATCTGTAGTTATGTTTAATCCAATGTATGGATATATTCAACAATTTCGAATGATTGTATTGGAAGGACAAATGCCGGGAGGTAGAATGATATTAATAGGTTTTTCAGTGGGGCTATTTTGGATGCTACTGGGCACTTGGTCATTCTTAAAAACACAGAACAAATTTATATTGTATATATAATTGAGGATATAACATGGAAAATAATGAGTATATAATAGAAGTTACGGATGCAACTGTTAGATTTAATATGTCAACGGAGCGATTGGATAATTTGAAGGAATACTTTATCAAGCTTATGAATGGACAGCTTATGTTTCAGGAGTTTTTGGCTTTGAAACAGGTTGATTTAAAGGTAAAAAAAGGGGAGGCGTGGGGTATTATCGGGACGAATGGTTCTGGGAAGTCAACACTCCTAAAGCTTATATGTGGGATACTCAAACCCTATAAGGGAAATGTGGAGATTAGAGGTACCATTGCACCTCTGATTGAGTTAGGCGCTGGATTTGACAGTGAGCTTACGGCCCGGGAAAATATATTTTTGAATGGGGCCGTATTGGGGCATAGCGAACGATTCATGAAAGAAAAGTTTGATGAAGTTGTAGACTTTGCAGAGTTAAGAGACTTTTTGGATATGCCTATAAAAAATTATTCTTCTGGAATGGCGGCTAGATTGGGGTTTTCCATTGCAACTGTGGTGCAGCCGGACATATTGATTGTAGATGAGGTATTATCGGTAGGCGATTATGCATTTCAGCAGAAATGTGAAGCACGCATGCATGGGATGTTAGAAAACGGAACAACCTTGCTATATGTATCGCATTCAATAGAGTCAGTTAGAAGTCTATGTAATAAAGCATTGTGGCTCGATAAAGGAAATGTGAGAATGAATGGTGATGTAATGGAAGTAAGTCAAAGATATATGGAAAGTTTTTAAGGGAAGGGGAGTATAGAAATGTTTGATTTGGCACGAAAACGGATATTGGTTACTGGAGGAAATGGCTTTTTAGGGAGCCACATAATAAAAGAACTTAGGAACAGTGGGACTAGTGAGATTATATCACCTTCAAGTAAAGAGTGCGATTTAAGAAAAGAAGAAAATATTATGAGTCTTTTGAAGGATGAACAACCTAATGTTGTCATTCATTGTGCAGCAGCCGTTGGAGGTATTGGTGCTAATAGAGATAATCCGGGTAGTTTCTTTTATGAAAATTTAATTATGGGAACACAATTGATGGAGCATTCAAGGCTTTGTAACGTTGAAAAATTTGTCGCTATAGGAACTATATGTTGTTATCCGAAAATAACTCCTGTACCGTTTAAAGAAGAGGAATTATGGGCAGGGTATCCAGATGAAACTACAGGTTACTATGGGTTGGCAAAAAAGATGTTGTTGGTGCAGTCTAAAGCTTATAGAAAGCAATACGGCTTTAATTCAATTTTCTTGATGCCAGTAAATATATACGGACCTGGTGATAATTTTATTGGCGAACATGCTCATGTTATACCAGCGTTAGTAAAAAAATTTGTTGATGCAAAAGTAAACAAAAGTGAAGAAGTTATTTGTTGGGGAACGGGAACGGCTACGAGAGAATTTATATATGCCGATGATTGTGCGAAGGCAATTATAATGGCAACTGAAAGATATAATTCAAGTGAACCTGTAAATATTGGAACAGGACAGGAAATGACTATAAAGAATTTGGCAGAGAAGATTGCGGAATGTATAGGGTATTCTGGTAAAATTGTGTGGGATAGTACGAAACCAGATGGTCAGCCAAGAAGATGCTTGGATGTAACACGGGCAAAAGAGCAATTTGGATTTGTAGCTAAAACAAGCTTTGATGATGGAATAAAGAGAACGGTTGACTGGTATATTAATAATAATTTATAATCGAGGAAAAACAATGCATGTAGTTCTTTTATCTGGAGGTTCAGGGAAAAGGCTTTGGCCATTATCTAATGAACTTAGGTCAAAACAGTATGTAAAATGTATTAAAGAAGAAAAAGGCAACAGTATATGCTCAATGGTTCAACGAGTTTGGAAGCAAATTGATACGGCCCATTTGGGAGATAAATCAATAATAACAGCTAGTACAGGGCAAGTAGAAATTATTAGAAGTCAATTGGGAAATGTAAATATAGCCGTAGAGCCGGAGAGAAGAGATACGTTTCCGGCAGTGGTTTTGTCATGTGCATATATCAAGGATGTTTTAGGTGCTGAGGATGATGAAAGGGTTTGCTTTATTCCTGTTGATCCATATACGGATAATACATATTTTGAAACCTTAAAACATCTTGAGAATATATCAGTTTCAGAGAATGCGGATGTGGTTTTGATGGGAGTTATTCCAAATGAGGTATCGACAAAATATGGTTATATAATACCTAAATTGTGTGGTAAGGGATATTACTATGAAGTGGAAAAGTTTAAAGAAAAGCCCACAACTTACGAGGCTGAGTCATTAGTGCATAATAATGCATTATGGAATTGCGGGGTTTTTTGTGTTTCTATAAAGAAAATTCTTTCTATTGCATCAGATTTTCTACAGGATGTGACATATCGGAACTTGTATAGTAATTATTCTCTATTGCCAAATATAAGTTTTGATTATCAGGTAGTAGAAAAAGCAGAAAAAGTGTTTGTAGTTCCGTTTAATGGATGCTGGAAGGATTTGGGAACATGGAATTCTCTGTCAGAACAAATGGAAACAGATGGTTTGGGGAATTGTATTTTGGAAGATAATGAAAATACTAACGTTATAAATGAATTGGATATACCAACAGTTGTATTAGGAACCAAAAATGTAATGGTAGTAGCATCATTTGATGGAATTCTGGTTGCAGATAAGGAGCATTGTGAAAATTTAAAGGATATTATTAATCCTCTGAAACTTCAACCCAAATATGAAGAGAGAAGATGGGGAACCTTAAAAACGTTGGACTTTTCAATTAATGAAGATGGTTTTATGATGTTACGTAAGATTAAGATTTTTGCGGATATGTCTTCTAGCTATCATTACCATAAAGAAAGACAGGAACTTATTGCTGTAATAAGAGGCAGAGGAGAAATTATTATTGAAGGTGTAACCATATCCTTGTATCAAGGCGTTTCAATCACGATACCGAGAGGGAAAAAACATGCAATTAGGGCTTATGATGATTTGGAATATATGGAGACACATGTAGGTAGAAAAATTGGTGATGAAGATATAAATCGAATCACATTTAATTGGAACGAAATTATGAGATTAGAAAATGGAGATATATAATATGAAAAGAGCATTGATTACAGGCATTACTGGACAGGATGGTTCATACTTATCAGAATTACTATTGGAAAAGGGATACGAAGTTTATGGACTAATGAGAAGAAAAAGTGTAGTGGACTATGGGAATGTAGACTTTATTAAAGACAAAATACATTTTATTTATGCAGATATGACAGATATTGTATCTCTAATTAATGCAATGCGCATTTCCAATGCAGATGAAGTGTATAATCTAGCTGCACAATCCTTTGTTGCAACTAGTTGGGAGCAGCCTATTGCAACTGCAGATATAGATGCTATTGGAGTTACCAATATGCTTGAGGCTATTCGGATTGTTAATCCTCAAACTCGTTTTTATCAGGCATCTACAAGCGAAATGTTCGGTTTGGTTCAGGAGATACCCCAGACTGAAAAAACACCGTTTTATCCCAGAAGTCCATATGGGGTTGCAAAAGTGTATGGGCACTGGATTACGAAGAATTATCGAGAGAGTTATGGTATGTTTGCATGTAGTGGAATTTTATTTAATCATGAGAGTGAAAGAAGAGGAAAGGAATTCGTTACTAGAAAAATCACAGATGCTGTGGCAAGAATTAAATTGGGTGTAAAAGACTATTTAGAACTTGGGAATATGGATGCTAAAAGAGACTGGGGGCATTCTAAAGATTATGTGAAGGCTATGTGGTTGATGTTACAGCAGGATACTCCAGATGATTTTGTTATAGCAACAAATGAAACTAGGACTGTCAGAGAGTTTGTGGAAACAGCTTTTAAAGTAGCCGGCATACAGATACGCTGGGAAGGGAAAGGCATTAGTGAAGTTGGTATAAATGAAGAAAATGAAAAAACAGTGGTTCGAGTGAATCCGCAGTTTTTTAGACCAGCAGAAGTTGAAATCTTAATTGGAAACCCAGAAAAGGCAGACACCACTTTGGGGTGGATTAGGGAAATTTCTTTTTTAGAACTTGTTACCCGTATGGTTTATAATGATATAGAATTAGTTAGAAAAGAAATTTCATTAATATAATTAAGTTAGTAGGAAGTAGCAGGGAGAGAAAAATGTTAAAACAGCTTTTAGAAAAGATTGATTCGGCTAGGATAGTATCATTCGATATGTTTGATACGCTTATATATCGTATATATGATGAGCCGGTGGACTTGTTCGCGCATCTTGGCGAGACATGGAAGTGTCCTGGTTTTAAAAAGGATAGAATTTCGGCAGAAATGAAGTTGCGTGATGAATATAATAGACAAGGAATTCATGAAGTGACTTTAAGAGATATTTATGATAGATTAGGAGAGAAATATCAGACGTTTTTTGAATATGAAAAACAATTAGAAATTTTGAGTTGTAGGACAAATGGTGAAATGAAGGAGGCATTTGATTACGCTAAAGAAAGAGGGAAGAAGGTGGTCATATCATCAGATATGTATCTTCCCATAGATGTGATTCAGGAGATGCTAAGGCTGTCGGGGTATACAGGATATGATAAGCTGTTTCTGTCATCTGAAACGAAACGTCCAAAATCAACAGGAGAGATGTATGAAGATTTGTTGGATTATGTAAAAGAACCAGCAGATTCTGTGCTACATATTGGAGATCACCCATTTACAGATAAAGAAATGGCGGAGAAGAAAGGTTTATCAGCCTTTTTATATATGCCATTTAGAGTAAAGGGAGGAAAAATGCATTCTTCCTCTTATTTTGCTGTTTTAAATAAGTATGATAATAAATCTGCTTTATTCTCCCTTACACGTGGATTGATAAGTGCAAAATCATATGAGTTAGAAAAAGAATCTTATTGGTATCAATTCGGATATAAATATGCAGGAATAATCGCATACGCATACATGCACTGGCTTCATGAAGAAATTGTTAAGAATAAAATAAATCATGTTTTTTTTATGCTACGAGATGGATATATATTTAAGAAAGTATTTGAATCGTTATTTCCACAAATTCATACGGAAGAAATTTTGGGTTCAAGAAGACTATTTATGTTTGCAGGGGCAAAAAGAGTAGAGGATATTGATTTGAATTTGTTACCATCCAATAGCAAGGAATTATATCTTATAAGAGGGTTAACATACGAAAATCTTTTTTCTCGTCTTGAGTTAGACAGTGAAATGTTAGCAGAGAAGTACAAGGAGGCTTTTCCTGAACAGAACGAGTTTATTAATTCATATGAAGATGTTATAAAAGTACAAGATTTCTTTTTGAAGAATGGCGAGATTTTATTGGAATGCGGTGAAAAAGAACGTAAGACTATTATCAGGTATTTTGATAATATAGGTCTCTTTGATGAGAAATGTGGTATAGTGGATTTGGGTTGGAAGGGAAGTATGCTGAAAGGGATTGAACGATTGTGTTCTATATCTGGAAAAACAGCGGATTTAGTTGGATACTATTTGGGAACACATAAGCATACAGAAGGGAATTCTGCTGAAGAAGCATATATAATCAGTCAAGGTAAGGCGAATAAATTTCCTGAAAAGGCTTTAAATGATTCGTATGTTGTAAATATATTGGAATTAATGTTCTCTGCCCCACACCCTAGTATTATGAAGATTAGTGAGGATGATGGTGGTTATTATCCTGTTTATCAGCATGTAATAGAAGATGAACAGAAACGTATTGATATAAGCCAATTTATTATGTCGGGGGTACTTGATTTTGTTAAGGATATTGATGGGGTTTTAAAACAGTCGCCACTCAAAATTCCGAAAGAGGCTGCATGCGCCCCGTTAGAATATTTTGCATCAAGGATTAGCAAATATGATGAGATGCAATTACAGACGGTTTCCTTTTTTCCAGGAATAGGAAGTGATACCACATGCTTTCCTATTAGTAAGCATACATTTATGAATATGGGAATTGTAAACCCTTGGCCAGGAGATGAATCGGCAGAATCCGAACTTGTTTTGCGTATAAAGAAGGCGGCTCATAATGTGGGAATAGGTTGTACTATTTTGGATAGTTTTGGTTGTGTATTGGATGATAGAACGCAAGAAAAAACGACTGATATTGTTAATTCTGATATGTTGGATTTTGTGTTGACTACTCATTATGAAAGCCATAAAAGTGTTGATGCATTTTATTACCATGCCCTTTGGAATCCACCGGAAATTCCACTTAATTTAGAGTATTATACAAATTTTGTGACTAATAATTATCTGTCCAATGATGACTTTCTTATCTATGATTCAGGAGGAATGAGTAACCATCTTCAATCAATATTGATGAACAAGCCAAGAGATATTGAAGGAGCGTCTATTTTGACAGGTTCTTTTCCTTCAAGTGAGATGCTAAAACCTAACCTTCATAATCCCAAAATGTTTTATTGTGGTATGAACTGGGAAAAGGTAGTATATAATAGTAATCGCCATGAAGGGTTATTTAAGTTGTTAGATAAAACTGGAAAAGTAAAATTTTTTGGACCTGATGTGGTGAAAGCTTGGGGGGGACTTAAACCTTGGGAAGGATATAAATGCTATCAATATTCAATACCATTTGACGGATTTTCTATATTGAAAGAAATAAACGAATGTGGAATTTGTTTGGTTATATCTTCTGACATTCATCGGCGTGCAGGAGCGGTTACAAATCGGGCATATGAGGCATGCGCAGCGGGAGCTGTAATTATATCAGATGAAAACGAGTATATGAAAGAGTACTTTTCAGATGCTGCATTATTCATTAATTATAATAAAAATAATCCTCAAGATACGTATAAACAAATTATGGAAAAGTACGAATGGATTGTTTCTCATCCTAATGATGCATTAAATTTAGCAAGAAAGGCTCAAATGGTATTTAAGGAGCATTTTGGCCTTGAGAAACAGCTCTTGAATATTGTAAAACGTCATCCATTACGTTTTGCTTCTATAGCCTCCGATTTGTTTGCAAAAGATGATGGGAAGACGGTTCTAGTATCTTATGTCTTGAATAGTCAGAATTTTGAGGATGCAAAAGGTTGCCTAGATAAGATAATAAAAAATATTCATAATCAATATTATAAAGAAATTGTTTTGGCGATTGCAGCGGATTGGGCATGTGCTAAAGAAGTAGAAATATATTTAAAAGATAAAATGGCATGTGTAAAAGTAGAAGCAATGGAGTTATTTGATAAAAAAGGATCAAGGAAGATTACAGATGGACAGGCCATTCGTTATCTACAGAAGCGGACCCCTCATGATTATTTTATGAATACCAATGCCTCTGAGTTCTGGTATTATGACCACGTGACTACGTTAGTGCGTGCTATCGAAGATGAAGAATCATTAGGGGCATATTCAGGAAGACTCTTGGAATTAGGTAATGGTTATCCGGCACCTGAACGTTTTGATGTTTATACTAAAGCTGAACTGGCGTCTATGAATGATATAGATGCATATGACTTACCTGGACATTTTCTGTTTGTTTCTTCTTCACATGCATTAGTACCTGATTATATGTTTGACTGCTTGGACGGATTGGAGCAGTATGCATATGCAAATTTAATTGCTGTTAAGTTTAATAAGAAGTTGTCTTTTTCTAGACGTATTTCAATTATTAAAAAGTCTGATAATAAAGATAAAAGATATTCCGTGGTGCCATCAGAAATGCAGATTCGCCTTATACAAGATGCAGTACGATTTGAATTGAAAGAAGATGCTAATGCAGTTTATATTGGAGGAAATACAGGAGAGGGAATCGGTGATGTAGAATGTATTAAGGATATTATTATGGGCATACCAGTTAAATGGTGGTTATTGCTAAGATATTACAAAATTAGGGCTAGGATGGCAGGATTTGATTCTAAGATTGGACGAAAGTATTTGTCAAAGTATAATAGATTATATCAGACTGTGCGGGCATCTAAATGGTAATCAAATTTATGAAATATAAATTTTGAAAAGTTGCTATTGTTTGAAGGGAAAATTTTTATATAAAGATGGGAGAACGAATTGGGGTTTAAGCATTTAATAAAAAAATACTATAATAGTTTTTCTTTGAGAAAAAAAGTTGGTAATATAAATGAGCGATCTGATTTTTTTGAAAAAAAAATCTTGGAGCTTTTGGAAGAGAATGATAGAAGAAAACTTGAAACCGAAAAATTATTAAAGGAATCAAACGATTTAAAATATCAGTCAATGCAGCTGTTTCATGAATATTATGGACTAATAGATTCCAATACAAAGAGCATTGCGTCTCTTCTTAGAACTTTGATTTTAAAGTACTATGGGGAAAAAAAACTTGATAGTGAGAAAAAGGAGGTGATTGATTGGCTTTCTAAAAACAATGTCAGAATGTATCCCTATGATTTTTGTGACGAGTATTCACCTGATGATATAGAAGTTTATTGGGATAATGAAGGTTGGAGATACGTCTTGTATAACAGTAAGCCAATGTTTTTTCCTAAATCATACTCGGAGGAACATATTAAAGCGTACTACTCATTTTTAATTATGGAACAGGATAAAAGGTCACCGCATTGTTACTTTACTGAACAGCTTAAACTTGACAAGGAGACTGTGTTTATAGACGCGGGAGCTGCAGAAGGACTGATAGGACTTTCTATAGTTGAACAGATAAAAAGTCTGTATTTGATAGAATGTGATAATCTTTGGATTGAACCTCTTCAAAGAACCTTTAGATTCTATAGTAATGTTCACGTTGTAGATAAAATGGTGGGTAAGCGTGATACAGATACAATGATAACCTTGAACTCAATTATAACAGGCAAGGAAAGGGTAGTAATAAAGGCAGATGTTGAAGGGGCGGAGAATGATTTACTGAAGGGGCTTGACAATGTATATTTAAAATCAGGGAGTTCTCTTATCCTTTGTACGTATCATAATCAATCTGATGAGGCAAGAATATGTAGTATATTTGCTAAACAAAGAATATCTTATGAAGTATCAAAGGGGTTTGTCATACCTTTACTGGGAGAATATGAGGAACCATATTTACGTAGGGCATTAGTGAGGTGTGTAATAGAGAAAGATATAAAGTTTAAATATCAATGAGGGTAAAGAAAATTGACGGTATTAGACAGTTAGATGTTAATTAATGATTGGGAGTGGTATAAATGCTGAAATATTTAGCATAGATAATTATTTAATATATCTAGGTTGGCAATAAAACCGCTATAGGTATGGAGGTATAGAAAGTGTTGAAAATGCTTATAAAATATCATTTAATTGAAAAAAATGAGTATATTAAGGAATCATATGAGTTCTATGCGCAGAAATATATGGATAAAAAGATTTTTAATCTTTTAAAACGAGCAGGAAAGATTTTACAGCTTAATTATCAAGTGCATATGCAAAAGAATGAAGATATGATTAAAAAAAATAAATTTAAAGTTCCTGTTGAAAGATTGGTTGATATATTAGCTGAATATGATACAATCTCATTTGATATTTTTGATACAATGATATTTAGAGCGTTTGATCATCCAACAGATGTATTTCTGTATTTAGAGACAAAATATAATGTACCGAATTTTCAGAGTTTGAGAAAAGAAGCGGAAAAGGATGCAAGGAATAAAAATAAAAATAGGGAAGTTACAATTGCAGACATATATGATGTCTTAGAGAGACAGTGTAATTTTAAAGCATCGGAATGGATAGATCGAGAAATAGAGGCTGAAAAACAGATTTGTTTTGCTAATCCATATATTCTGGAAGTGTTTTTAAAATTAAAAGAAAAAGGGAAAAGACTGATAGCAACATCGGATATGTATTTATCAAGTGATATCTTAAGTGATATCTTGACACAATCTGGTTATGATGGTATTAATCAGATATTTGTATCTTGTGATCTACAAAAGAGTAAGGCTTCAGGAGAATTGTACTCCCATATTGAGAATGAATTAAATCCTGGAAGAATTATACACATTGGCGATAACCAATGGTCGGATGTAAAGCAAGCCAATGATATGGGATGGGAATCATATTATTATCCAAATATTAATATTGACCGTTATATGTATCCATCTAATATGTCTACACTGGTTGGTGGCCTTTATAGAGGGATAAGTAATGCTTATTTAAAAAGTGGATTTCATCAATATGATGATTACTTTGAATACGGTTTTCTAAATGGTGGTTTATTGGTTTATGGGTATTGCCAATGGATTAACAAGCTTGCAAAAGATAAGAAAGTTGAACAGATATTGTTTGTTGCTAGAGATGGGTATATAATGGAAAAGGTTTATAAGCAATATTTTAATGAGATTCCTAGTTCGTATGTTTTATTTTCGAGGTTTAGTGCAGAACAGATTACATTTGAACGTTATACAAAGAAATATATTGATCAAACGTTAGGAAACAGATGTAGAAAAAATTTAAAAATGACAATTGAACATGCATTTAGTGAGATTGGTCTGGATTTTTTGATTCCTTCTTTGGAGGATGATTGTATAGATAGGAAAATGCTTTTAGATTATAACATATATGATAGAATTATAGATTTTATATATAAACATAAAGCGGAAATAGTCAAAGAATTTGAGAAAGTGCAGGAACAGACATACAGGTATTATAGTGAAATAATAAAAGGTCGTAAAAGAATATTGATAGTTGATGTGGGATGGTTTGGAAGCTGTGCTGTTGCTTTGGACTATTTATTAAGAGAGAAGCATGATATAGATTTAGAAGTATTTTCAGCTTTGATTGGGGGAACTCCTGATGGAGCAGTTGATGCAAGAATCCAAAGCGGAAAATTATCATCCTATGTTTTTTCTAATTTTATTAATGTTGATATTTTGAAATTCCATATGGACAATCAATTAATAATTCATAATTTGTTGGTAGAAATTTTATTCACAGAGATGAAACCAAGTTTTTTGAAGTTTAGAGAAATATCGGGTGACATTGTTCCTGAATTTGGGTATGAAGAATGTGATAATTATAAAGCGATTGATAGTATGCAAAAAGGTATGTTACAGTTTGCTGAGGAGTTTAATCGATTTAAGAATCTAATAGTAAATTTAGAAGGTATAAGTGGACATGATGCATATGCCCCTTTACAAAGTATGATGGAAAAAAGAAAACAGTGCTACCATATTTTTGAAAATTATAAAATAAGTCAACTATCTGGAAAGTTTTCAGAAAGTGGAATTCAAACTATTGGTGATTTAATGAAAGAATTTAGATATGTAAAGTAAAAAACGGTTTGAATAATGATGCGTTTATATAGTTGACTATAACTGGCTGTGACTTGATTTGAGCATAAGAATTGTGCAGGATACACATAGTAGGGGTGAAAGTAATATGATAGTGGTATAAAATATATGATGGGTAAATTTTTGAAAAGAAAATGTAATATAAGGTGCATTATTTTAAAGTTATAAAGTCTATACACATTCTGATGGATACAGTCTTTTCCACTTAATGTAGGGAGGAAGCATTTAAGGTGGGAAATAAACATGCCCAAATAATAAAACATAAAGTGATTATTAATTCAAGTGAGGGGAATGATATGTGCCAGAAATATGATAAAATTATTATTGGTGCAGGAATATATGGGCTTTATTCAGCCCTATTCTGTGCAGAAAGAAAACAACATGTATTAGTGATAGAAAAGGATTCGGAACCTTTTAAGCGAGCTACTTATATTAATCAGGCACGTGTTCATATGGGCTACCATTATCCGAGGTCTTACTCAACAGCAATAAAATCAGCGCATTATTTTTCGCGCTTTAATAGGGACTACAATTTTTGCATTCATTCCAAGTTTAATCAGATATATGCAACATCATGTGATTTTTCATGGACAAATGCAAAACAATTTCAAAAATTTTGCATTGATGCAAATATCAAATGCGACGAAGTGTCAGCAAATACATACTTTAAAAGAGGAATGTGTGATGGGGCTTTTATGACGGAGGAATATACATATGACGCTCAGATTTTAAAGAAGATGTTTTGGGAGCATGTTAAAGAAAGTAAATATATTGATATAATATTTTCGGCTGATATTCATTCAATTGTTAAGGATGGCAATGAATATAGAGTGAGATTAGATAGTAAGTCAAGAGATAGAAGTGAGCAGGGGGAGGGGGAGTTTAGGGCTGCATTTATATTGAATGCAACTTATGCCTCCATTAACCAGTTACTAAAAAAAATAAGTAGAGAGTCCTTTAAAATAAAATACGAATTATGTGAGATAATACTTTGCGATGTAACTTCTAATCTAAAGGATATTGGTATTACAGTCATGGATGGTCCATTTTTTTCGATTATGCCATTTGGCAAAACGGGGAAACATTCATTAACATCTGTAACATTTACTCCTCATGCAACATCTTATGATGAATTGCCGACTTTTGCATGCCAGAGTAACAATGAAAGGTTTTGTTCTCCATACCAATTAGGAAATTGTAATGAGTGTATAAACAAGCCGGATAGTGCATGGGAGTTTATGTCAAATTTAGCGAGAAAGTATTTAAATAGTCAATACGGTTTTACCTATAATAACTCACTATTTTCTATGAAGCCAATTTTAAAGGCATCAGAAATTGACGATTCTAGACCTACAGTAATAAAATTTTTTACTCATAATCCTACTTTCGTTAGTGTACTTTCAGGGAAAATTAATACTATTTATGATTTAGATGAGGTGTTGGTATGATTACAAATAAGGAAAGTAATTTTATATCTGTGGTTTGCTATGTTTATAATGGAGAGAAACATATTCTAGAATTTTTACAGAAGTTATATGAGATATTGGATAGTAAATTTAGAGTGTTTGAGATTATATGTGTGAATGATGCTTCGAAAGATAATAGCTGTAACATAATTGAAGAGTTTTCTAAAGATAAAGATACTGTTATATCAATCGTCAACATGAGTTCTTTTCAAGGTATAGAAGTGGCTATGGATGCTGGAACAGACTTGGCTATTGGAGATTATGTATATGAGTTTGATTCAATTTATATAGACTATCCTTTGGAACTGATAACAGATGTTTATGAAAAGGCTATGGAAGGCTTTGATATAGTTGCAGCAACGCCACATATTGTTCATGGAGAGTGGTCAAAGTTTTTTTATAGTATATTCAATAGATATAGGACATGTGAAGGACAAATAAGGCAAGAGAGATTCCACATTGTTTCTCGTCGTGCCATTAATCGTGTTAATGATATAAATAAGTTATTAGTATACCGTAAAGCAGCATATGCTAATTGTGGTTTGAAGAGTACCTTTATTCAATATGAAAATTCTATAAATGTTTTAGATTATGATAAAAAAATAAAACGGTTGAGAAAAAAACTTGCTACGGATACAATCATTTTATTTACTGATTTAATTCAAAAAGTAACTGCTTACCTTTCAGCATTCTTTTTGTTGGTGACAGTGGGCATTGCTTTATACACTTGTATTGTATATACGATAGGAAGGAAACCTGTAGAAGGTTGGACCCCTATAATGCTTTATCTCTCATTGGGCTTTTTTGGAATTTTTTTAATTCTTACAGTAGTTGTAAAATATCTTTCTCTTATCATTAACCTTCTTTTTAAAAGAAAATATTATCTTATTGAATCTATCGTTAAATTGACTAAAAATTAGGAGAGCAGATATGAATACACTTAATATTGTAATCCCCGTATTGAATGAAGAACAGTCCTTGGCTCGCGGAATAGAGACTACCATTTCTTTTCTTACAAACACAATATTTAATGAATCATATAGCATTACGATTGCTGATAATGGATCCACAGACAAGACACAGGAGATTGCCATGGAACTATGCAACGTATATACGAATGTGAACTATTTCAGAGTATCCAAAAGAGGGGTTGGGTTGGCTTTTCGGGAAGCGATTAATAGGAATAAATGCGATTTTATTGGATATATGGATGTAGATTTAGCAACAGAATTAAGATATTTAGTTGAAGTTTATAAAAACATGTATGATGGAAAGGCAGACATTGTTGTTGGGTCGCGATTAATTCAAGGAGCAAAGGTTGTGGGTAGGAGTATGAAGCGAGAGATTACATCAAGGGGGCTAAATATACTTCTGCACATAATTCTAGGAGTGAAATTCAGCGATGCCATGTGTGGATTTAAATTCTATAGACGGGAAATTGCTGAAAGGTTAGTTGCTGAATGCAGTGAGACAGACGGTTGGTTTTTTTGTGCAGAGATGATGATTCAGGCTGAATGGGACAATATCTCAATTCACGAAATTCCAATTGAATGGCATGATGACGATAAATCTAAGGTGAAGATTGTGCGCTTAAGTGCTGATTATCTTTCTGAAATCGTTAGATTATATAAGAAGAAAAAGGAATTAAGGAGATATTCATGATTAGTGCTGCTCTAGTAGGCTATGGATATTGGGGAAAAATCATAAGAAAGTATATTGAACAAAGTGAATGCTTTATACTGAAATTAATATATAGTCCTAATATTACGGAAAATGGTATATTTCAATCAAACATAGATGGGATTTTAACTGATAATTCTATTGAGGCAGTATTTGTGTGTACGCCTCTTGATACACATTACTCATTATGCAAAATGATTTTGGAGAGTGGAAAACATGTTTTTTGTGAGAAACCTACAGTGAGGACATTTCAGGAATTTTTACAATTAGAAGAACTCGCAAAAATAAAACATAGATGCTTCTTTACAGATTATGTTTATACAGCCTCTCCGTCTATTAATTTATTGAAACATATTGTTAGGGATGTAGGAAATTTGCAATATGTGGAATGTCAAATTTTACAATTTGGAAAATTTTATAATGATGCAGACGTCTTTGAAACAATTGGAATACATATGCTTTCTGTCTTAGTATATTGTTTTAATCAGTATGAGATTGAAACAATTTCGTTTAATGAAAATATGTCAGGCAATTCCTGTGTTGATGGGATAATTAAGGTAAGCTATAAAGATGCATTCGAGGCTAATATACATTGTTCATTAGTTTCACCAATAAAAGAAAGGATGATTTTGATTGTTGGAGATAGTGGGTCAATTGTCTTTGACATGTGTGACAATATATCTGTGCGGATGAATCTGTATAAGAAAACAGATGTAGGATATGAATTAAAAAATAAAAAAGAATGGAGATTTGATGAACAAAACAACTTAGCAAATATAATTATAATGTTCTACAATAGTTTACAATCAAACAATAAAGAAAATGTAAATTTGTCAAGAACAGTACAGCAATTGTTGAGTGGGAGGTTTAATAGAAATGATGTTAGGTGAACATAACCGTAACCGATTTATAAAAAATAGGTATTTTATACCATTCTTGTCATCATTTGTATTAACATTTTTGGCATTTGGAGTTTTCATTTCCCAATATTTCACGTCGGATATTATCACGTTTGCCAAAAATGGAGATCAGATGTTGGAAGGTTTTCCAATGTTCGTGAAAATGGGGTATATGTTGCGCTCTGGAATATTTAATGGAGTTGACACTGGAATATTTAATGGCGGGGCTGAATTGTTTTATAAAATTCACATGTCTAAATATTTACCTTTTTTACTTTTTGCTGCTTTGGGTAGTTACACAGCTTATCGTTTTGCTTATATTCTTTTTTTTGCGGCGCACTTTTTCTGTATGCTTTTTTGGGGACAAATTCTCTTTAAGGAGTATTTTGGTTTGTCCAAAGCTCAGGCATTATTTATAGTTTGCAGCTGTAGCTTGATTTTTTTTACAAATACAGGTTTTGCTACTTTTGCGATTATTCCATCATTGGTATATCCAATGCTATATTTTATATTAGATGGTATTAAAAATGGTATTAGGCCGGTACGTTGTATAGTAATTTCATTTTTCTATGTGCTAGGATTTACAAGTGGACATCCAACATATTCATGTGCGGTAGTTACTATTGTATTTATTACAGCATCTATATATGGAATTACCTATCTTTCGGGCTATATCACTATCAAAGAATGCTTAATCAGACTTTTTGTTCCGGCAAGTGTTGGCGCTATAGTTTGTCTACCATTTTTATTGCAAATATTAAGTTATACTAATAAGTATAGTGTTGCACCTGAAGTAATGAACATGGCGGTTGCATTGGCTTTGAAAACACATATCTCTAATTTTTTGGCCTATTTTTTTAGCTCAGCAGCAATAGTGGACGAGATGGAACAGGGACGAGTATTTTATGTCGGACTTATATGGTTGGTCATCATAGGAATTATGATTAAAAATAACATATACTCAAAGTTCATGAAAAAGGAGAGGGTTCTGTTTGGGTTCCTTATTGCATTAACAGTAATTGTATACGTGATATCGCTTGGGACAGATACCCCTCTGGCAGTGTGGCTATATGGTTATATACCTATTTTTGGGAACCAACATTTACCTGTCCGTTATGCCCTTATTACGATGCCTTTATTTTTTTTGGCATTGGGAATAGGCTTAAAGCATATCAAAATTAATTATGAAAATAAGATTATAAGAGGATTTTGCTATACTTTAGGTATATTACTAGCTTGCGCATTTCTTTTCAGAAATTCATTGATATTTTCAGCTTTGATTGCTGATGTTAATCTTTTTATAATAGAAATATTAATATCATTATTGATTCTGTGTTATGCACTACACCATGGAATTAATAATCGAAGAGTGCTTTTTTTCTCTAGTTTTTTTATGTTTTTTGTGGGTTGTCGTTATCTATATGCATTTAACGATGTCTCCACTTATAAGGGAATGATAGAAGAGAGAAGTATTGCATTTAACCAACATTATCAAAACTCTATTGATAGATTTGTAGATAGTTTAGAACTTGATAAATATAATTATAGATATATGGAAATTGACTCTAGAGAAGAGGTGCCTAATTTTTGGCCCAATAATTATAGTTGGTATAACGTGGGAAGAAATAAAATAAGCAATTATCTTGGTTACTCTCTTCATGCATATATTTCACGGGATTATAAATATAAGGTTCAATATAGTAATTTTAATACATTTGACTGGAAATATTTATTGGATACTCGTGCGGATTTTATAGTGTTGGATAATGAAACCCTTAATAGCAATCCTGAACTGTATGGTTTTATAATTGACTCGTCCAAACGGCCACAACAACTTAACAGTTACCTAATTATGTATCCATTAAAGAAATTTCTGCCCAGATACTTTTCTAATGCGGCAACTGTTTATGATTACCGGCAAGATAGCTATATGTCTTTTGATAACGGATATTTCTATTCGCCATTTTTGAATAAAGAGGATGTATCTGAATTCAGGACAAATGATAGCAATTATTTTTCTTTATCATTTAAAGCGCCCTCAAATAACACGTATATACAGTTTTTATCATTCCCAAGCCAGTATTATAAATACTATATTGATGATATTGAATACACCCCTAAAATTGAAAATGGATGTGCTTATTTTAATGTCGGACATGGAGAACATAAAATAGAAGTTATATATAAAAATAGGTTTGAAGATACGGTCATTTTTGTTTTTGGTGTGTATTACTTGCTATTGCTATTGAGTGTGGGAATTTGTTGTGGGAAAAAGGTGATAATATATAAAAATAAATATTGATGTGTAGAGAAAAAATGATTAAATGTAAATAATCTCAAAATAAAGAGGTTCTGTTATATGCACTATTTGAGATATATATAACAAATGTTAATATTTTAACATCTTGTATTTTATACGGTTATTGTAACTACCCCAATATAGTGAGCAATATGATTGATTGGACCATTTCTATGATTGTATGCATATCTAACTAACATGGGCATGGATTTTATTATCATGTACTTAACAGTTAATATATACAATTATGACGCAAATTATATGAAAATAGTAAGCAATATAGGGATTATCTTATTGAATTATCGTGCGAGTAAAATCGTCATCTTTAGGAAAGATTAAACTAGATCATATTATAGATGTTATTTGCGAAAAAGCTATTGAAATATATTTTCTATTCAATAGATTATAAGATATGGTCATGGACGGTATATCCAATAACAGAGACATTAAAACATGTCAGTTAAAGCCAGAGATTTTTAATTATTGTAGTTTAATTCTTAGTAAAACATACCTACAAAATTGACATCATTCCTACCAACGGTAATCTTTGTTTTGAAGAATATTATTTCTGAGTACTGGGACAACGGCTTTGCTGCATTGGTCTATATTGAATCCTTGATTTTCCGTATCAGAACGACTGAGTTCAAAAACGATGGACAAGCGTTTTTTATGCATGGTTATATGCAGTAGAAAAAATAAAAGATATAATCAGAGGATAGTCGTGTTAAGTTAGAGATAGTATCGGGATTAGATAAGGAATTGTGGTGCAATAGGGTAAGCGCCAAATACTTCACAAGATTTCATAACCCTCCTGTTTAACTTATAATAGTAGTTGAAAGATAGTAAACGCTTCATAGCCAGTACTCTTCCGCAAAATCAAAACATTTGAGAAAATATACTTCAGTATTAAACTACAGTATAAAAAGTTGAGTTCTCAACTTTTTTATACCGAACTATGGAGGTTTAGAAGTATGAGTTCTCAAACAAGTTCCTTTGCACAGCAGGTTCGTATTCAACAATGGGCAGATTTGATCAGGGACTGCCAAAACCGTCCTTGTGAAATGACACTGGATACCTGGTGTCTACTGCATGGAATCAACAAAGCTACTTACTATTATCGCCTTAGGAAAGTCAGGCAGGCCTGCCCAAGTGTTATGACTCCGCCAAAACCAGTGTTTGTAGAACTTTCGATTCCTGACACTACAAAGCCTGATATTTTGGCAGAACATAATTCTTCCCGGCCCGTTACCATTCTTCATGGCAGAAACGGTTTAACTCTGGAGCTTCTTTCAGCAGTACCATATGAGCTGGTAGACGCGGTACTTAAGGTGATGTCCCATGCTGAGTAATGCCCGGAATTTCAAAAAGATCTACATTGCCACAGGTTACACCGACCTGCGCAGGGGTATTGAAGGACTGGTTAGTATCATAAGATTCCAGTTCCATCTGGACCCTTACGATGAGAATACCATATTCCTTTTCTGCGGTAGGCGCTGTGACAGGATTAAGGCACTGATCTGGGAAGGGGATGGATTCCTTCTCTGCTACAAACGCGTTGATAATGGTTCGTTTAGCTGGCCTCGTTCCGCTCATGAAGCCCGAGAGATATCGGCTGACCAATATCAGGCTCTTATACAGGGGCTGGAGGTTTTGGCCAGACATCCCATCAAAACTTTAAAGGCGGTTCCTTCTGTTATGTAGCATTGTGCAATACGCTGAAAATAAATAAATTTAAATTCTGCTGAAAAGTGGGAAAACGGAAGTTCTTCCCGGTTATCCACAAACCACGTAGTTTCTGATACATAATCTCTCTACGGGGTCATGAAAGCTGCTGCCGGTGTGGATAACGCTTGTGAGAAACCGAGCGATTCCAACCTCTCAGAACGATTATCCACCGTCATTATGACGAAAGAGGAAACGACCGGATTGGCGGAAATACGCGATATCTGCTATTATCATTAGTATAAAAACAGTATTTTCTATATAGAAAATACTGTTAGCACTGGGTATCCTCTAATGAGGGCGATTGAGATAAATGCACTGGAAATATTGCATGTGATAGGTTTATTTTGAGGTGTATATGGAAAAAATAGTGGTAATAACGGTAACATATAATCGGACTAGTACATTATTTAGATGTTTAGTGTCATTACTAGAACAATCAGAACCTGTTTATAAAATACTGGTCATAGATAATAATAGTAGAATTAGAGAGAAAGAAATCCTCAAACAATTTGCAGACAAGTATAATTGCATCGATGTTCTTTGGCTTTCAGAAAATACTGGTGGGGCAGGCGGGTTTGAGGCAGGAATGAAAGCCGCAAGGGAGCGTTATGATGCAGATTGGTATTGGATTATGGATGATGATGCGTATCCGCGTCCCGACTGTTTGGAACAGTTGCTTAATTTTCAGCAACAGCTTCCAAATGTGGGAGGAATGTGCCCTCTTATCTATGGGATTGATTTGAGAGAGTATCAGTTTTACCATCATAAAAGATTAGAGGGATGGATGTTGTCTGAAAGGCAAATTGTACATAAGTATGAAGAGCTAGAGGATGTTGTTCAGGTAGATGCCAATGCATTTGTAGGCCCGTTGTTTTCACGGAAGGCAGTGGAGGCGGTAGGGATTGCTGACGGCAGTTTGTTTATTTATGGAGATGATACTGAATATACATATCGTGTTTCTAGAAAGTTTGGAATATATGTGGTTAAGAGCGCGATAATAGAACATCAAGATCCGCCTCTATGTAATAATTATATGTCACCGGATGCATGGTGGAAGGAGTATTATTCTATACGTAACAAGTATTTTTTAATTCGTGAATTTAAAAATAATGTAATAATCAGGACAATGGCATATACGATTATTACGTTAAAGATATTAAAACTTATGATTGCTACGGCGATTAAACCAAAGTATAAAGGATATCATAAAGTACGGCTGAAGATTTTAAAAATGGCTGTTATGGATGGTTTGAAAAACCATCGAGGAAAGACGCTGGATCCAGTACGATATAGAGAGTGGATTAGTAAAAATGACCCTAGGGGAGCTTAAACGCAAACGCTTCATACTCAGTACCTTGACACGTTAAGGGATGTTTTTACGCCCCTACACTATCTTACTGGTTTACGAATGGATTCTGGCAGTTTCGGCGACCATGGAAGTAGATCTACAACAAAAAGTCTGTATTGGTCGGCCATATGTTTCGGAATCTTTGTCAGCAAATATTCAAAGAAATCGTGTGGTTTTAAGCAATTCGCCTTTGCGGTTTCCGCTATGCTGTAGATGATGGCCGAGCTTTTGGATACATTTATTGTGTCTATCATCTACCAGTTCTTGCGGCCGATGCAGAATCCACGGATTGCCCGTTCATTGGTATTGTTGTCAATGAGTACATCGCCATCCGACAGAAATACCCTGATATATTTGTATTGATTAAGGGCATAGGTAAAGGCTGCTCTGAGTGTACCTTTTCGCTCAATCAATGGCTCATTCTGTTTCAGATACGCAGTAAGTGATTCATAGACGGTACCCGTCAAAAAACCGCCCAAACGGACGGTGTTGTGGACAAATATAGTCAAGATTCCGATTTCAGCTTCTTCTGGCAGCAACCAGGCAGTTTTTCTGACCATGGGAGTGGGAGGAGTTCATCCAAATACGAAGGCTCCTCGAACTCTCCGTGTTTGGGCAGTTCCTCCAACAGATATTTAAAATACTCGTATGGCTTCAGGTTATTCGCTTTGGCAGTTTCAGCAATGCTGTAGGCAATGGCACTGCTTTTTGCTCCGCCGCTCGTATCAATCAGATACCAATTCTTCCTGCCCAGAGTAAAGGGGCGGAGTAAGCGTCAAATCTCTCGCCTAGATATTTTTTAGATTCTGTGGCAAACTTGAAAAAACTACTAGTTTTTTCAAGGAGGGTGTAAAGTTGGATGCTTGTACTCATGAGGTCCGCCTCAATCAATGGAAACTGATTATCGAGCAGTGTCAAAGCCGTCCCGATGGGCAGACAGCCAGTCCGTGGATGGCAGAAAACGGGGTTCAGGAAAAAACTTATTACTACTGGCTCAGGAGAGTCCGTAAAGAAGTCTACAGCCAACTGAGTGATGGAAGTACTTCTCTTCCTGCAATGCAGGAAAAAGGAACAGTTACCTTTGCTGAAGTCCCCATGATACCGCAACAGAATCCGGAAATTCCTTTTTCTGTTCTGTGGAAGGCGTTCAGACCGTATAAAGGGGCTTCTCTGGATGGGGAACGGATTCCTGCTATTATACAAAAGGTTTGAGGACGGTTCTCTGACATGGCCAAGGACAACACAGGAAGCTGCAGATATCACCGAAGAACAGTTCAGCCTCCTGATGCTGGGCCTTAATCCTCTTGACTTGAAGATCAAGGAAGTACATCCGGCAAAGGTTTTCTAAAAAGTATTGTGCAAAACAGAGAAAAATTTCTGTTGTTTTATCGCATAAAATCTGCTTATGGAAGCACTTTTTGGGATGTTGTGAAAGCACGTCTGCCGCCCGTATAAGTGTGATGTAAGTAATATTTGAACCTTGCTACGAAAATAAATACCTCGTAGCAATCCCCGCACATTGACAACAAATGTTTTCAACAATCATGAAGACGCGACAAATAGAGCAGCTTAACAGCTGCCTGTCCATAATGAATCATCAGGCGGAGGCTTCAATATGATAACCTCGTTTTTAAAGTTCACGAATGTAATGGGATACCTGTTTGTGTTCACAGTTTTTACGGCGCGTTTCAAAGCAATTCTCGTCAAAAAGTGTATTTTGCTTCAGCATGGTATAGATGATGACCAGAAGTTTGCGTGCGAGCGCAACTATGGCTTTTTTAGCCCCTTTCTTTTGCTTGATTCTCCAGTACCATGCAGAAAGATAGGTATTCCGCTTTCCAGCAATGCCCCAGGCAATCTCACAAAGCATACTTTTTATATAAGGATTGCCTTTGGTGATAGAGGTGCTTTTGCGTTTCCCGGCACTTTCATTATTACCCGGACATAAACCAGCCCAGGAACATATGTGCTCTGCAGTTTTGAAATAGCTCATATCTGTGCCAATTTCAGCAATGATTGCACAGGAGGCAGTGGTGTTGATTCCATAGATGCTGGTTAACTGTTCAATATGAAGGGAAAAAGGTGCCATTGCTTGTTCTAATGCGCTTTCAATTTCTGCCATATGTGATTTGAGGGAGTCATAATGATCCATTAGCATTTCCAGAAAATCCTGCTGGATTTTGGAAAGAGTTCCGTTCACAGCCACAAGAATTTCATTGATGTGATTGCGGGTTTTGGTTTTCAGACAGGAATCGAGAGATTCCCTATCGATACAGCCATGCTGGCTCAGATGACGAATGATGTTTCTGCCGGAGGCACCAAATATATCTGAAATAAAAGTGGATAAACGGAAACCGGAACTTTGAAGGAATTTTTCGACCCGGTTTTTCTGGGAAGTGATATCACCAGAATAAGCATCTTCAAGGATTTCATAAATAGGCTGCCAGTAAATGCCAGTGCTTTCCATAGCCACATGGTGGCAGTTACAGGAAACAATCCAGTCGCGTAGAGCAGCCATATCAGGGATAAGAGTGGTAAATTCACGAATTTCAGAGACAGTGGTTTTGCCGATGGGGCCGGATAAGATGCAGGCAACAATCTTATCTTTGTGAACGTCAAGGCCGCAGGAAATTTCTAACAGGTCTTTCATAAGTACAAGCTCCTTTCCAAAGATGGTAGGAGATTTACCCGAGATAATACGGACTTTGCTACGCGTGCTAACCATAAAGATTGCCACAATATGCTGTGCTCAAGGGTAAAGCGTTTACGTTGAACAAACGGGGTGCAAAACCACCAATGTACAGTCAAACTTTATCCTGCTTAATCAGATTCTACGGCAAAAGCAAGTATAAGAAAAGTAGCGGAGCCAATACCCTATTTTCATTATGGGCTGTGATAACCCTTCATGATTCGTTGAAAACTCTATATTTCCTCATTGTATATGGGCAGGCAACGCTGTTTTAAGCATAGGCATTTTGCCAAAAGGCGAGATGCTTACGATTCGCTATTTCACTGATTCTGTAGTATAATCAGAGACAGTAAAGGACAAGGAGCGGATCAATGGGCAGCAAGCATACACTGGGTGAATTGAATAACTTAAGCCGTGAAGAGTTGAACACCATCATTCTCGGTATGCAGGGACAGCTTGATGCGTTGAATGAAAACATCGAGAAGCTTATTGAGCAGGTACGTCTTGCAAACCAGCAACGCTTTGGCCGTCATACGGAAACAATGGCATCCATTGAGGGACAGCTATCCTTTTTCGATGAAGCAGATGCCCTGTATAATCCGCTTGTACAGGAGCCGGATCCGGATGAGATCCTCCCCAAAAAAGCAAAGAAGAAAAAATCCAAGGGGCAACGGGAAGCGGACTTAAAGGATTTCCCGGAAGATGTCATACCAACCCACACGGTATCTAAAGAGGTACTGGATGCTTTCTACGGTGAAGGCAACTGGAAACAGAAGCCCAGTGAAACCTATAAACGTTTAAGACACGAACCTGAGAGCTGGACTGTAGAAATCCACACGGTAGATGTCTTTGTGGGAACCGATGGTTACCATCAGGATGAGTTCCTGCGTGGTGACCGTCCAAAGGATTTGTTCCGTGGCAGTATAGCAACACCTTCCCTTGTAGCTTCTATCCTAAATGTAAAGTATGTGAATTCTGCTCCGCTGTATCGGATTGAACAAGAATTCTCCCGTAACGGGTTAACATTTCAAAGCAGACTATGTCAAACTGGATGATAAACAGTTCTCGCAGGTACTTGGAGCCTCTGGTGGAGTGCATGAAGCAGGAACTGTTAAGGCTTCCAGTGACACAGTCGGATGAGACTCCCACCCAGGTAATCAACGATGACAGAGCTCCCGGAAGCAAAAGCTATATGTGGGGGCATCGCTCCGGTGAATTCCATACAGAGTTCCCAATGGTTATCTATGAATACCAGAAAGGCAGGAACCATGAGTTTCCGCTTCAATTCTATCAGAATTACGAAGGAATTCTGGTTACCGATAGCCTTTGCCAGTATCATTTGATAGAAAAAAAGCTTCGGGGACTGATAAATGCCAACTGCTGGGCACATGCAAGAAGGGATTATGCCGATGCCATAAAGATAGCGGATAAATCCAATCCTGATGCGGTACGACGTTCGGTTGCCTATCAGGCATTAAGCCGGATATCCCAGATCTATAAACTGGAAGGTGCCTTAAAGGATCTGACAGCCGGGGAACGTCTCAAAGAACGCCAGAACTCAATCAAACCTTTGGTTGAGGAGTATTTTGCGTGGGTAAAAAGCCAGCTAAAAAAAACTGCCGTACCACCCAAAGGGAAAACAGCCGAAGGACTGAAATACAGCCTGAATCAGGAAAAGTATCTGAAGGTATTTCTGACTGATGGGAAGGTACCCATTGATAATTCAGCAAGTGAACGTTCCATCAGAACTTTCTGTATCGGTAAAAAGAACTGGATGTTTCACGATTCCATTCAGGGAGCGCAGGCAAGCGCTGTCATCTACAGTATTTCGGAAACCGCAAAGCTCAATAACCTGAGACCTTATTATTATTTTAAGCATTTACTCACAGAGCTTCCCAAACGCTGTGACGAAAAAGGAAATATAGATTCTGCGAAGCTAAACCACTTATTGCCATGGGCAAAAGAGTTACCGGCTGAATGCAGAAAACCACGCCGCTGATATCTGTTAGTGGCGTAAATTTATAGGTAGGCGCAGGATTTGTATACGGTAAATCACTAGTACCGTGCTAGTTTTATCTATCCATGAGATAATAACTCCAGAAAACTACAAGTTTTATAAAGGAGTTGTCCCTATGGATAAGATTACACATCAGGTCCGTGCAGAGCACTGGACCAAAATCATGAATGAATGCATAAACAGCGGGATGCCTAAAACTGCCTGGTGCAGAGCTAATGGGGTTTCAGAAAAGCAGTTCTTCTATTGGCAGAGGATCCTGCGAAGGGAAGCTTTCGGGAATTCCCAGAATGCATCATTGCTGGGAATTGTCGGACCTGATCTGGCGCTAGTGCCGGCAACTCAGAGGACGGTCTCTTTTACCGAGATCAAGCTTCCATCATCTCCTCAGAACACAGCTCCGGTTTTCCATCCGGATCTCGTAATCCGAAAAGGAGATATCGTCCTGGAAATATCGAATTCCGTTTCAGACGCGCTCCTTTCACGGATTGGAGGCATCCTGGATGCTGAATAATGCAACCGGATTTCGAAAGATTTATATTGCTGCAGGATACACAGATTTACGTCGCGGAATCGATGGACTGGCATCCATTGTTAAGTTCAACTTTCAGCTGGATCCATATGAAAAGGATATTCTTTTTCTCTTCTGCGGCAGACGCAGTGACCGTATCAAGGGGCTTGTATGGGAAGGTGACGGATTTCTTCTCCTTTACAAAAGGCTGGAGCTTGGCGGTTTCAGCTGGCCCCGTACAAAAGAAGAGGCACTGGAGATCACACCGGAACAATATCAGGCATTGATGCAGGGGCTGGAGATTGTCTCAAGACATCCGATTCAGGAAGTACATCCCAAGGATCTCCTGTAAGGCATTGTGCAAAACGGAGAAAATCAAAAATCTTTTCACCTTCACCGCCTAGGGAAGATTGGAAGTTATCCACAACTGGGCCTTATTGCATTCATTCAATCATGGAGTACTTACCAGCAGCAAGCTGCCGTTTGGATAAGTACTCTGAAAAACAGAAAAAACTAATAGTTTTTTCGGCTTTTCAGAGTATTTATCTAATAGTGAGAATGACGAAAGATATTTTTGTGTGGTTCGCTTTTTCTTTTGTTTTGCGGTACAATAGTTCCAGCAAAACAAAGGAGCACCAAACATGTCAAAGCTCTACTCACCAGAAGAACTGAATAGCTTCAGCAGGGAAACACTCATGGCAGTGATCCTGTCCATGCAGGATCAATTGAGCCAGCTGAATGCAAACATGGAGCGACTGATCGAGCAGATCGCTGACGCAAACAATAAACGCTATGGGCGTTCTTCTGAAAGGCTGGATGTCATCACAGGCCAGTTAGAACTGGAACTCATCTTTAACGAAGCAGAAGCTCTGACAGAAACACTTTATGTCGTTGAGCCTGCCGAAGAGGATGTGATCCAGGTCAGCCGTCGAAAAAAGAAAGGGAAACGTGAGGAAGATTTAAAGGATCTTCCAGTTGAAGTGATTCCTCATACTCTTTCGGACGAAAAACTACAGGAACTCTTTGGGGAGGACAGATGGAAGCGGCTTCCAGATGAAGTCTACAAAAGAGTCCGTGTTCAACCCGCTGTGTATACAGTTGAAGAGCATCATGTAGCTGTCTATGCCGGCAGGGACAATCAGACGATCGTTAAGGCAGACCGTCCTAAAGATCTGCTCCGAAACAGCATCCTGACTTCCTCTTTGGCGGCAAGTATCATGAATGCCAAGTATGTAAACGGGCTTCCTTTGTACCGGAGCAGCCAGGAATTCCTGCGGAACGACATCCACATTTCCAAGCAGGTGATGGCGAACTGGATGATCCAATGTGCGGACCGGTATCTGGGTATTCTTTATGATTATTTCCATGAAGAGTTATATCATTTCCATGTGCTGCAGGCGGACGAGACCCCGGTCATGGTATCGAAAGACGGACGCCCCGCAAACAGCAAGAGCTATATGTGGGTCTACCGCACCGGTAAGATCTACACAGACACGCCGACCATCCTGTACGAATATCAGCGTACCCGAAAAGCAGACCACCCAAGAGAATTTTTGAAGGGCTTCGCAGGCGTGGTTGTCTGCGACGGCTATTCCGCTTACAGGAAGCTGGATCGGGAAAATCCGGATATTATTTTTGCCGGATGCTGGACACATACAAGACGGTATTTCTCGGATGCTTTAAAAGCCTTCCGAAAGCGGCACAAAAAACCGCAAAAGATACTGTTGCGTATGAGGCACTAAAGCGGATTGGAGCCATCTATCATTTGGACAATCCATTATCTGATCTGAAACCGGATGATCGGAAGAAACAGCGGCAGATCACAGTCCAACCTCTGGTGGAGGCTTTCTTTGCGTGGACAAAAGAGGTTCAATCCTCTGGTCGTCTTTCCAAAGGGAAAACACTGGAAGGAATCAATTACTGTATCAATCAGGAAGAGACCCTGAGAGTGTTCCTGAATGATGGTGAAGTCCCTCTTGACAACAACGTAACAGAAGGATCGCTCCGCAGCTTCTCTCTGCATAAACATGCGTGGAAGCTGAGCGACAGTATCGATGGCGCGAAATCCAGCGCGATCATCTATAGCATAACGGAAACAGCAAAGGCGAATAACCTGAATCCGTACCGTTATCTGGCCCATGTCCTGACAGTTTTGAAAGACCATCAGAATGACACGGATTACAGCTTTATAGAAGAACTACTTCCCTGGTCAGATCAGTTACCTGAGATCTGCCGGAGCAAGTCTAAATCAACCAATGTGTAGACCTGGCCGCCGGAAACGGCGGTCGAAAAAAAGCCAGTACTCATGGTTTACCGTATACCAGGATTTGACGCTTACGTTTGATAGTTCTTGTTCGTCCAGTCTTACCGCCATCGTCCCAAACTCCCCCTTCCTGAATCTCATTCAGGAAAGTATACCAGAATCGCACGGGAAAAGCCACTGAACGATTGAAGACATTTCCAACTTAGAATACTTGCGTGCAGTCGACCTTTTTTTCGGCCGAACGTTCCAGGATTGTCATGCCATCAAGAAGCCGCTGTAGTTCAGCCTGACGGATCTGTACAGCTTCCTGTTGAGTACGGGGCCACCGGAGACGGCCGGCTTCTATGCGCTTGTAAACAAGGCAGAATCCATCGCCTTCCCAGACTAGCCCTTTGAATCGGTCTGATCTGGTCCCGCAAAAAAGGAAGAGGACATTTTTCTGAAAAGGGTTAAGATTGAACTGTTCCTTTACAAGAGCGGCCAGGCCATCGATTCCCTTGCGCAGATCACTTTTACTCGCATAGAGATAAATTGCTTCGAAACCATTCATCTTAGACAACATCGGTCATCACCGCCTTAAGAAAAGCGAGGATATTGTCTGGCGCATCACCGCTGACTTCAATGACGGTATCCGCACGACGGATTCGGAGAGCAACACCCGAAGAAGGGTCCGCAGGGCAGAAGGGAACCCGCATGAATCCACCGGTATGTTCCGTGGACGTCTGGCCTGCCGCAGCCAGCGCTGTATTGCGCAGCTGCCTGAGACGATA
>ERZ1036438.194-NODE-194-length-34932-cov-6.410156_pt1 | contig 34932 bp, 27 predicted proteins | sample MGYA00514224_ERZ1036438 | MGnify/ENA primary metagenome ERZ1036438 (study PRJEB33795, sample SAMN09464924) | human gut metagenome | host: Homo sapiens | place: USA: Stanford, California | collected 2016-07 | study: EMG produced TPA metagenomics assembly of the...
TTTATTTACTTGGTATACTAGTGAAAATAAAAGTATGGGAACTACTTTGAGTGAAAGTGCAGATGGGGTGAAAGTTAACTTCATTGAAAAAAGAGGCACTTGGGAATATATGACAACAACTGAAAACTCATTTGATGTAGTATTAAGTGAAGATGATATTAAAACAACGGTAAGTGATGATCGGTTATCATATACAATTACCAAAAATGAATCAATAACGATTGGAGCTGATAGCGAATATAATACTTATCAAACACAAAGTTTTACTTTCACAAATGAAGAAAGAGTTTCAGAAAAAACTAAAGTAACTAATTTATTAAAAAATCCTCAAAAATATTTCGAGGAAAATAATTCTCGTTGGCAAGGATATGTAGATACTATTTTTGAAAATGGAGTAGATGCTAATGTTAATTATCAACGGGCTGCAGTAAAATCAATAGAAACATTGATGACTAACTGGTTTTCTGCTGCTGGAGCAATCAAACATGATGGAATCGTTCCATCAATGTCATATAAATGGTTCATCGGTATGTGGGCATGGGATTCTTGGAAACAAGTAGTAGCTACAACATATTTTAATGAAGAATTAGCTAAAGATAATGTTCGTGCTTTATTTGATTATCAAATTAAAAGTGATGATGCAGTACGCCCTCAAGATGCAGGAGCTATCATTGACTGTATTTTCTATAATCAAAATGAAGATCGCGGTGGTGATGGCGGTAACTGGAATGAACGAAATTCTAAACCAGCTTTAGCAGCATGGGCAGTTGAAAATGTTTATCGTCAAACTGGTGATAAAGAGTTTTTAAAAGAAATGTATCCCAAATTAGCTGCTTATCATAACTGGTGGTATACAAATCGTGATATTGATAAAAATGGTATTGCTGAATATGGTGGAATGGTGCATGAAACATGTTATGATTGGCGTAATTATGAATATACAGTTGGTCAGTATGTTGAAGGGTTTGGTACAGTTAATGAAGACGGTTATATTTTAGATGATAATGGAGAACGTATTGTATGCCCAGAAGCTGGAATTGAAGCGGCTGCTTGGGAAAGTGGAATGGATAATGCAACACGTTTTGACCGTGAAGGAAACGGGCCAGATGATAAAGGCATTGAAATTTATACAGTAAGAAATGATCAACATGCTCCAATTGGATATGTTATTAATCAAGAATCAGTGGATTTAAATGCTTATTTATATGCTGAAAAAGGTTTCTTGAAATCAATGGCAGAAGAATTGGGGTATCAAAATGATGTAGTAAAATATACACAAGAGGCACAATATATTCAAGAATATATTAATGATAGAATGTACGATGAAGAAACTGGATTCTATTATGATGTTCAAACAAATGAAGATGGTTCAGAAAAGAAATTATTAGTGAATCGGGGTAAAGGAACTGAAGGATGGATCCCACTATGGGCTAAAGCAGCGACTAAAGATAAGGCTGCACGAGTTGTAGAAAGTATGACAGATGCTAATAAGTTTGATACATTTGTACCTTTCCCAACAGCTTCAAAAGATAATAATAAATATGCACCAGAAAAATATTGGCGTGGAACGGGCAGTGGACCAGGTCTATGAACAGATAGAAGCCCTGAAGAACAAAAAGGCATCCGGCCCCATCTACACCTACGGTCCCATTATCCACAATGAGGAAGTGGTCAGGGATTTGTCGGATAAGGGGGTCATGGTCCTGGAGACAGAGGATGAGCTGAGGGCCCTTCCAAGAAACCAGGGAACGGTCATCATCCGCTCCCACGGCGTCAGCAGGCATGTTTATGAGATATTGAAGGAGAGGAATGTGGCTGTGGTGGATGCCACCTGTCCCTTTGTGAAGAAAATCCACCGCATTGTTGCGGAGCACAGCGCGGCCGGGGAGGCGGTGGTAATCATCGGAAGCCCGGACCATCCGGAGGTGGAAGGAATTAAGGGATGGGGGAACGAACATACTACGGTTATAATGGATGGGGAGGGGGTAGATAACTACCGTCTGCCCGAGGGCCGAAAGTTATGTATCGTGTCCCAAACGACATTTAATTACAACAAATTTAAAGAATTAGTTGAAAAATTTTTAAAAAAGGGTTATGATAGTAGTGTTTTAAATACGATTTGCAATGCAACACAGGAAAGACAAGTGGAGGCAGCAAGAATTGCTTCGCAGGTGGACGCTATGATTGTGATTGGCGGCAGGCATTCTTCCAACACCCAGAAGCTTTACGAGATATGCCTCAAGGAGTGTAAAGACACCTTTTACATTCAGACACTCGGCGATTTAGATCCTGACAGTGTATCTTCTGTGCGCAGCGTAGGTATTACAGCTGGGGCATCCACCCCAAGAAAAATTATTGAGGAGGTTCATACCAGAATGGCAGAGCAGAGTTTTGCAGAGTTATTAAAGGAAGAGGAAGAATCAACCAAACCAATACGTACAGGAGAGATAGTCACCGGTCAGGTCATCGAAGTCAGCAAAGATGAGATAATACTGAGTATTGCAGGTAATAAGTCCGAGGGAGTTATCACCCGTGACGAATACAGCAACGACAGCAACGTGGATTTGACCACAAAAGTACAGATTGGTGAAGAGATGGAGGCCAAGGTCATTAAGCTTAATGACGGCGTAGGCATGGTTTCCTTATCCTATAAGCGTATGGCAGCTGACAGAGGCAATAAGCGTCTGGAAGAGGCATTTGAGAACCAGGAGGTTCTGACAGCAAAGGTAGCACAGGTATTAGACGGCGGCTTAAGCGTTGAGGTTGAGGGCGCAAGGGTATTTATCCCGGCCAGCCTTGTATCTGACAGCTATGAGAAGGACCTGTCCAAGTATGCAGGACAGGATATTGATTTTGTTATCACAGAATTCAATCCTAAGAGAAGAAGAATCATCGGCGACAGGAAACAGCTTCTGGTTGTACAGAAGGCGAAGCTGAAAGAAGAACTGTTCGCAAGAATCCAGCCAGGCGATACCGTTGACGGAACCGTTAAGAACGTAACCGACTTCGGCGCATTCATTGATTTGGGCGGTGCAGACGGACTTCTTCATATTTCCGAGATGAGCTGGGGCCGTGTTGAGAATCCTAAGAAGGTATTCAAGGCAGGGGACCAGGTAAGGGTACTGATTAAGGATATCCAGGGAGAGAAAATTGCCCTGAGCCTTAAGTTCCCGGAGGCTAATCCATGGGTCAACGCAGCTGACAAGTATGCGGTTGGCAACGTGGTATACGGCCGTGTGGCACGTATGACTGATTTCGGCGCGTTTGTTGAGCTGGAGCCAGGTGTGGACGCACTGCTTCATGTTTCCCAGATTTCCAGGGAGCATGTTGAAAAGCCTGCTGATGTTTTAAGAATTGGCCAGGAGATTGAGGCAAGAGTGGTAGACTTTAACGAGGCTGACCACAAGATCAGCTTAAGCATCAAGGCTATGCTGGCACCTGCTGCACAGGATGCGGATGTGGCTGACGTGGACATTGATGCCATGTCACAGTACACAGAAGAATAAGATTTGAATTCATGAGGACTGGTTATGGGCTTTGGCCCATAACCGGTTTTTTTGCTTAAATGCTGTTTGTCTCCAGAACGGCTTGTGAGGATGCATGGTTCCGTGCTATACTGGAACAAAAAAGAAAAGCGCTGGTCTGGCAGGCCGGAGCGTCTATTTCATGGCTGGGTTCAGAAGCAGGGATGCCTCGAATATTCCGTTGCTGTAATCGAATTTCAGTATGCCGTGATACCGTTCCACCAGATAACGCACAGAGGTAGTACCGGTGCCCATGTCCTCCCGTTTGGATGAAAGAAAACGTCCGTCCTTCATACGTATGAGATGGGAATAGGTGTTCTGTATGGACAGGGCAATCATGGATTCGCCGGCCTGTCCGATGTTGATGGTGATGGAGGGCGTTCCCTGGGTCTGCCTTTGGCATGCCTCCACTGCATTGGAGAGAAGGTTGCCCAGGATAGTGCAGAAGTCTATCTCCGGCACAGGAAGGCTCTGAGGCAGGCAAATGGAGGAGTTTACTGCGATACCCTGGGACTGGGCTGTTTGTATGTAGTAATTGAGCAGCGCGTTGGAGGAAGGATTCTGACAGTACTGGGTGGTGTCCAGGGTTGCATAGGTGCCCAGATAGTCATTTATGTATTCCAGGGCAAACTCTGTCTCCTTCTGCTCCAAAAGCCCCTTGAGCGTGATGAGATGATGGCGGTAATCGTGGCGCGCTTTTTTGAATTGTTCCAGATTATACTGGAGCGTGGCCATCTGGGATTTCTGGACACTGGCCAGCAGCCGGGTAGTCCGATACTGCTCCTTGGCCGCATAGCTTTCAGACAGCCGGGACAGAATCCTCAGACTCACATAGTGGACCATGTAGATACAGGCAAACCAGCAGACAGCAAAAAAAATCATGTCAGGATGATGCTGAAGCATACGTGCGGGTGCCAGGGAACGGGATGCCAGGCGGAACATGATGAAAAAGAGCACCGGGATAGCGGCCAGATATTTCCAGACCGGAAGAAGCCGTGTGTATTCCACTGCTTTGGTCAGATATTTGTGCAGGATGTAATAGGCCACCCAGACCATGAGAAACAGAAAAATAAGATTGCTTAATAATTTGTCTCCTGTGATAAGGGAACTGCTCTTATTAAGGGAAGCAGAGGCATTGGACAGGTCCGCGCAGTATCCGGCGGTATCCGTGAAGTTCTTAAAAAGGAAAAGGGAATAGATATTCACAGGCCAGTCTGTGCGCACCATCCATTTACAGACAAGTATGTTGGTGGTCATGGTGGTGCAGGACCACGCCAGCTCCAGCCAGGGCCGGGACAGGAAAGGGCTGAAGCATGTAAGGCCTAAAAAGTATACAAAAAACAGGTATCCCATAAGAATACCTGTAGTTTTTGACATAGAGTACCGCCATTCCCTTCGGAATACCGCCAAAAAGGGAACGATAATGAATATGATTTCGGCCAAAATCACACTTATCAGCTGTATCTGTGCAAAGCTCATCCGATGCCTCCGTTTAACTTGGAGAACTGGTAATCTGCATACTGCTGGTGAATCTGCGACCGCATGGTCCTGGTAATAGGCAGATGCTCTCCGGTTGTCAAAATGAACTCTGATTTCTCCATAGAAAAAACCTTGTCCATATTGATGATGCAATTCCGGTAGCAGCATATGAACTGGGAGTATATAAGGAGCATACCGGAAAAATCTTCAAACCGCATGTAAGTGCGGACCGTCTTATCTGGAAGATGGATTTGTATGTAGTGGTTTGAATAATCGGTGTAAAGGATAGAGTCAATGGGAATCTTCTGCATGATGCGGCTTTCCTTTACCTCTATATAATGACTCTGCTTCCTGCGGGATACAGACAAAAAATACTCCATGGTCTGGCTGAACTTGTCGTAGCGGATAGGCTTTACCATGTAATCCAGAGCACGGACCTCATATCCCTTCAGGGCAAAATCGGTGCTGCTGGTGGTGAACACGATGGTACAGGAATCATCATCCCTGCGGACCCTTTCAGCGATTCTGATACCGGAGGTCTCATTCCGGAGAAAAATATCTATGAATATAAGGTCAAAGCTGCCTCTTTGCCAGCAGCGAAGGAAGTCGGCGGCGGTATTGAAGATGGTCGTCTGCTGGCAGGTATGTGTGTCGGAGCAATAGGTGGATATAAAGCCGGCTAACTGACGGGCCTCATCTATCGAGTCGTCGATGACTGCAATGTTCACGGTGCCCTTCCTTTCTTTATGTATGGTTACAGGGTAACAAAAGGTTTATAAATTATCCTGTAACGGTACGTTATGAAACAATCCATATAGGTTCAGTATAATATACAACAAATTAAATTGCAAGGGCAATTGGAATAAGTTGTAAGCGCGGTATAGGCAGGCCCCTGCCTGGGTATAATCCATTTGTACTTAATTTGTATCAGCAAGAAAGGAGCAAGAACCTACATGGGAAAGTCTAAGAAGAATGAGGCATTTGATCCTCATAATCTGAGTGCGCAGGACCAGCTTAAATTTGAGATTGCCCAGGAACTGGGGTTGGACGCAAAGGTCATGGAGGGAGGATGGAGGAGCCTGACAGCCAAGGAAAGCGGCAAGATAGGAGGCCTTATCACAAAGCGCAAACGGGAACTTAAGAAAGAGGCATTGCAGCAGGAATAATTTTCCGATATACTGTTTTATATCTGTAATCAGGAATAATACAAAGGAGACGGGAATGAAGATAGGTATGATTTGTTTTACGGCAAGAGGCACTGCAATATGCCGCCTTCTGTGCCGCCGGTTCAGGGATACAGGGACAGAGTGCACAGGATATGTGCCGCAGCGCTTCTGGAAGCCGGAATGGGAGGCGGAGGGAATCAAGCCTCAGGACAAGTCCCTTTCGGAATGGACCGGATCCATGTTTGGACAGAAGAGGGCGCTGGTGTTTATCGGGGCGGCCGGCATTGCAGTCAGGGCCATTGCGCCCTTTATCCGGGATAAGATGACGGACCCCCCGGTGGTGGTGGCTGACGAAGCTGGGCATTTCTGCATTCCCCTGCTGTCAGGACATGTGGGAGGTGCAAATGAGCTGGCTGAAAGAATGGCGTGCTGGCTTCAGGGAATACCGGTCATAACCACTGCCACGGATATCAATGGCATCTTTGCGGTGGATGTCTTTGCGGCCCGAAGGGGCCTTTGTATAACAGACAGAAAAAAGGCCAAAGAAATTTCTGCCTGGCTGCTGGATGGCGGGAAGGTGGGATTTTTCTGCGATTCGGAGTGCCGCAGGGCGGAGGGCGCGTCTGGAGCCGGAACCACAAAAAACGGGAGTTCAGGCAGAGGAGCAGAGAACGTTGGGGATGGTACTGAAGGCATATGCAGGCATAATATATGTATGAACAGCGTGTGCAGGCATAACATATGGATCACATTCCGAAACAGTGAAAGGCCCTCCCTTTCTCCGGACAGGGAAGCGGTCTTTCTCCGCCTGGTTCCAAAGGTGGCAGTGGTAGGGGTGGGATGCAGGAAGGGAACCCCGCCGGATATCCTGGAAGGCTGTGTCCTGGAAGCGCTGGAAAGAGGAGGCATTGACCCGGCGGCGGTAAAGGCATTATCCACCATAGACATAAAGGCAGGGGAAGAGGCGGTAACCAGGCTGGCCCGCAGGTACGGGTGGGAGCTGCGTACATTTACATCCAGGGAGCTGCTGGCTGTGGAAGGAGAGTTTCAGGAATCTGATTTTGTAAGATCCGCAGTGGGTGTGGGCAATGTCTGCGAAAGGTCCTGTACAGCCAGGGGAGGAAGACTTTTAATACATAAGCAGGCCGGAAAAGGGGTGACGGTGGCGGCAGCCATAGAGCCGGTTGCAGGGAAATTAGACATTGAGAAATGCAGTTGGATATGATATACTTTTCCATAGTTTAAAAGTCAGATGTTGGACAGCAGGTGAGACTATGGGAGATTCGTACATCTATAAGAATCAGAAAAAATTGAGATGGGGATACACCACAGGTACTTGTGCGGCAGCGGCTTCCTTGGCAGCTGCCGTTATGTTGTTGCGGGGCAGGAGAATGGAGCAGGTGTCCCTGACAACGCCAAAGGGAGTCCGGCTGGACCTGGAGGTGGAGGAAATGGAGACGGGGAAGAACTGTGTCTGCTGCGGTGTCAGAAAGGATGCAGGTGACGACCCGGATGTGACGGACGGGCTTATGGTGTATTCACAGGTCCGGCTGCCGGATGCGGACAGCGGCGGCGCCGGAGATGCGAGAGAGGCCGGAGATAACACAGAGGCCGGAGATGACAGAAATGCCTGTGGGGATTATGTGTATGAGAAAGACGGATTGCGGCTGATTTTATCCGGAGGAGTGGGAGTGGGAAGGGTAACCCAGTGCGGTTTGAGCTGCGAAGTGGGAAAAGCTGCCATTAACCCGGTCCCCAGGCAGATGATATTTGAACAGGTGGCCGGTGTGTGCCGGGAATCTGGTTTTAAGGGAGTGCTTTCCATTGAAATCCGTGTGCCGGAAGCCCTGAAGGTGGCGGATAAGACCTTTAACAGCCGTTTGGGAATCCAGGGAGGTATATCCATACTGGGGACCAGCGGAATGGTGGAGCCCATGAGCGAGACAGCGCTCCTTGATACCATCCGGCTGGAACTGAGACAGAGGATCCGAAAAGGGGAGAAGAACCTTCTGGTGACACCGGGAAATTACGGTGAGAGCTTTGTGGGCACTGTACTTGGCCTTGGCCTTGGGCAGGCCGTGAAATGCAGCAATTTCATAGGCAGTACCATTGACATGGCGGTGGAAGAGGGGGCTGAGTCCATGCTGCTTATTGGCCATGGAGGAAAGTTAATCAAGCTGGCAGCCGGTATTATGAATACCCATTCCTCCTGGGCAGACGGGAGAATGGAAATCCTGGCAGCCCACGGAGCTGCCTGCGGCGCAAAAAGAGAGCTGGTGGAACAGATTATGGAAGCAGTGACCGTGGACGAGGGGCTGCGCCTTTTAGAGACAGAGGACGGCCTGCGTGAGCAGGTGATGAAGCGGGTGATGGCGCGGCTGGAGCAGTATGTGAAGCGGCGGGCCGGCGGACGTCTGAGGGCAGAGGTTATTGTATTTACCAATGAGCGCGGGATACTTGGGGCAACCACCGGCGCAGATGATATGTTATTGTACTTTACGAACAGATTAAGAAATAGATGAAAGGCGGAGCAAGATGATACATATAGTAGGAGCAGGTCCGGGGGCGGTTGATTTGATTACGGTCCGCGGACAGAAACTTTTGTCAGAGGCAGATGTGGTCATCTATGCGGGTTCCCTGGTCAGCCGTGATCTTCTGGGCTGGGCCAGGCAGGATGCAAGGATTTATGACAGTGCCTCCATGGACCTGGAGCAGGTTATGGAAGTGATGGAACAGGCGGAACGGGACGGTCTTACAACGGTGCGCCTTCATACCGGGGATCCCTGCCTCTACGGTGCCATACGGGAACAGATGGACGGACTGGACGCCAGGGGGATAAAATATGACATATGTCCCGGGGTCAGTTCTTTCTGCGGAGCCGCCGCAGCCCTTGGAATGGAATATACCCTGCCCGGTATCAGCCAGAGTGTGGTAATAACCAGAATGGCCGGGAGAACACCGGTGCCGGAGCGTGAATCCATAGGGAAATTTGCTGCCCACGGCAGCACCATGGTGATATTCCTGAGCGCAGGCATGACGGGAGAGCTGTCAGAGGAGCTGGTAAAGGGCGGATATCCGGGAGATACCCCCGCAGCCATTGTATATAAGGCGACCTGGCCGGATGAGAAGGTGGTCCGGTGTACGGTAGCCACATTAGAGGAGACAGCAGACAGGGAGGGCATCCATAAGACCGCCCTTATTGTGGTGGGGAATACTGTGGCCCAGACAGGTTATGAGCGCTCAAAGCTTTACGACCCTGCCTTTACCACCGGATTTCGTGCGGGCCGGGAAAGCGTCCCGGGGAAACTGGAGCCGGGAACACTCTATGTGGTGGGAATGGGACCCGGAGAAAAAAAGCAGATGACAGGACAGGCGCTGGAAGTGATGGGCCGGTGCCAGGTCATAGCCGGTTATACGGTCTATGTGGACCTGGTAAGGGGATTGTTCCCCCAGAAGGAGTTCCTGACCACCGCCATGACCAGGGAAGAGGAACGGTGCCGGAAGGCGTTTGAATGCTGCATGATGGGAAAGAATACAGCCATGATTTGCAGCGGGGACGCGGGGGTCTATGGAATGGCGGGCCTTATACTGGAGCTGGCTCAGCAGTACCCCGGCGTCAGAGTCAGGATTGTGCCGGGAATTACGGCTGCCTGCGCAGGGGCAGCTGTTTTGGGAGCACCGCTGATGCACGATTTTGCTGTCATCAGCTTAAGCGACCGGCTCACACCCCTGGAAGACATATGGAACCGGGTAGAGGCAGCGGCCCAGGCTGATTTTGTCATATGCCTGTACAATCCGGCCAGCAAGGGACGGCCTGATTTTTTCCGGCAGGCGTGCAGCCGGATTCTAAAGTACAGGGCAAAGGATACCGTGTGCGGGCTGGCTGTGAACATTGGCAGGGAAGGGGAAGAAATGGAGGTCCTGACCCTGGAGGAGCTGAAGGATCGCCGGGTGGACATGTTTACCACGGTTTATATCGGCAATTCCCATACCAGGCAGATTGGCCCCTATATGGTAACGCCCAGAGGTTACAGGTATGAAGGAAATTAAGAAGAGTGTCATACTGTTTGCCGGGACCACGGAGGGAAGGCTGCTGGCGGAATATCTTCAGGAGCTTGACCAGCCCTTTGTAATCTGCGTGGCTACCGGATATGGAAGGGATTTGCTGGAGGATATAAGCAGGCCGGACGAGAACGGATGTATGGAGATACGCCAGGGGCGCCTGGATGTCACGGAAATGGAACGTATGTTTGATGAACTGCGGCCGGAACTGGTCATTGACGCCACCCATCCATATGCGGTGGCAGTAACCCAGAACATAAAAATGGCCTGTTCCAAACGAAAGGGCCTGCGGCTTTTAAGGTGCCTGCGTGAACCGGGGGCCGGGGACAACCGGCCGGGAGTCATCCATATGCCGGATGTGGAGGCAGCCGCTGCATGGCTGTCCTCTGTGGAGGGAAATATTCTGGTGACCACAGGCAGCAAGGAGCTGGCTATCTACACAAGGATAAGGGATTATGAGCAGAGAGTGTATGCCAGGATCCTGCCCTCGGCGGAGGCCGTGGCCCAGTGCAGGAGTCTGGGCTTTGAGGGCCGCCATATCATTGCCATGCAGGGACCATTTTCAGAGGAAATGAATCTGGTACAGCTCAGGGAATACGGATGTGCTTATCTGGTGACCAAGGATGGGGGCGCAGCAGGAGGCTTTTCAGAAAAGATAAAGGCAGCCCACAGGGCCGGGGCAGCGGCAGTGGTGATTGACCGGCCGGGCAGCGGGGAAGGCATATCCCTGGATGATATAAAGGGACAGCTAAAGGAGTGGATGGACCATGAAAAGAAAGGAAGCATATATGGATGATTTAAGGCCAATTGTATATCTGGTGGGCATAGGAATGGGGGGCGAGGACCAGTTGACGGGCCGGGCAATGGATTGCCTGGAGGCGGCCCAGGTAGTGATGGGGGCGGACCGGATGCTGGACAGCGTCAGCGCGTACACCGATAAGAAACGGGTATTTTCAGCCTATAAGCCCAGTGAGATGGTACAGTGGCTGGGCAGCTTCCGGTGGGACGAGGCAGCCCTGGTGCTGTCAGGAGATACGGGCTTTTACAGCGGAGCTGAGGCGGCGGCCAAGGCATTTTTGCGGGAAGGATGGGATGTGGAATTTGTTCCGGGTGTATCCAGCCTGTCCTATTTCTGCGCCAGGTTGGGAAAGAGCTGGCAGAATGTCCATCCGGTCAGCAGCCATGGAAGGGATTGTGATGTGGTGGCCTATATCCGCAGCTTCAAGAGCTGTTTTATTCTGCTGGGCGGAGCCGGCAGCGTGCCGGATTTGTGCCGTCAGCTGGTCAGCAGCGGAATGAGCAGCGTGACTTTATGGGCCGGAGAAAATTTTTCATACGAGGACGAACGCATTGCCTGGCAGATGACGCCTGCTGAGCTTCTGATGGAGGATGAGCGCCTTCCCTTTGGCAGTCTGGCTTGTGTTTTGGTGGAGAATACAGAGGCAGCGGAAGGACAGCTTTATCCGCAGCCCGGCCCCCAGGATGAGGACTATATCAGGGGGCAGGTGCCTATGACCAAAAAGGAGGTACGGAGGATATCACTGGATAAGCTGTGTATCGGCTCCCAGGCCGTGTGTTATGATATCGGGGCCGGCACCGGCTCTGTGGCGGTGGAGATGGGAATGGAGATACGCAAGTGGGGCGGCAGCGGCCAGGTGTATGCCATTGAGCGGAACCGGGAAGCCCTGCAGCTGATTGAATCCAACTGCCAGAAGTTCCACGGAAGCTGGATGGGATTTCACATTGTGGAAGGCGAGGCGCCTGAGGCTATGAAGGGGCTGGAACCTCCCACTCATGCATTCATCGGAGGAAGCGGAGGTCACATGCGTGAAATCGTGGCAGCTCTCCTTGACGCCAATCCCCATGTGAGAATTGTGGCTAATGCCATTACACTGGAGACTGTTGGTGAAATTTTGGCGTGTATGAAGGAATTCGGATTCGCCACAGGAGAGATAACCCAGGTATGGGCAGCTCCTGTGGATACAGTGGGAAGCTACCATATGCCAAAAGCGCAGAATCCGGTGTATGTGGCGGTTATGCAGGACCCAAAAGACGATGAGGGAGAGATACAATGGCAGGAGTTATGATAGCGGCTCCGGGAAGCGGCAGCGGGAAGACGATGGTAACCTGTGGCCTGCTGACCCTCCTTAAGAGGAAGGGATATAATCCGGCTGCGTTTAAGTGCGGACCGGACTACATTGACGGCCTGTTCCACCGCAGGGTTCTGGGAGTGGAAAATGGAAACCTGGACAGCTTTTTTGAGACCGGGACACATATGAGACAGAAGCTGTCCCGGAGCATGGAACGCCATTTTGTAGTGGCGGAAGGGGTCATGGGATATTTTGACGGCCTTGGGGGCGTGTCTGTTCAGGGGAGTTCTTTTGAGATTGGAAGTATTCTTGGTCTGCCTGCCATTCTGGTGGTGGATGGAAGAGGAGCCAGCTTATCGCTGATGGCATTGATTCAGGGATTTTTGGAGTATGATGCCATGCTGGAGGGAAAAGGCGAGGAAAAAACTCACGATAAAACTGACTGTGATGCTGAATGTGCGGCTGGCATGCAATACGAAGAATGCAGGAAGAGAAGATGGAAAGAGAATGAGGAAAATTATCGCGAGAAAAAATCTCATACATCCAACGGACTGCATGGGTGTGTTTGCGGAAACACAGACTGCCATGAGAGCAAGGGTAAAAAAAATAACAACATAAGGGGAATCTTTTTCAACCGCATGTCCCCCATGATATATAACCGTATAAAACCTATGGTGGAGGAATTGTTTCGGATTCCGGTCATTGGATATTTACCTGAACTGAACTTCCTTCATGTGGGAAGCCGTCATCTGGGACTGGTGCTTCCGGATGAGATAGATGGAATCAGGGAGCAGCTGGAACAGCTGGCGGACCGGATGGATGAAAATTTGGAGTGGGAACCGCTATTGAAGATTGCTGCTGAGGCAGGCGGACGGGACAGGGAGGTACCGGTCCGGGAAGAAGCAGGAGCCGGGCAGCAAACGGGGAATGTAGCGGGAATTAAGCCGGGAAACAAGCTGGGAAACGAGCCGGGAAACATACTGCATTTCCGCCTGGGGATTGCCAGGGATGAGGCATTCTGTTTTTATTATGAGGACAACCTGAGGGCTATGGAACAGGCCGGGGCCCGGCTTGTGTATTTTAGTCTGCTCCATCAGGAGAAACTGCCGGATGGGCTGGACGGGCTGATTTTAGGAGGCGGTTATCCTGAAAACCACGGGGAGGCCCTGGCGGCGAACAGGACCATGCGGGATTCGGTGGCTGCGGCTGCCGCGACCGGGATGCCCATTCTGGCAGAGTGCGGGGGATACCTCTATCTGCTGGACAGTCTGGAGGGAGCCGACGGAACGGTTTATCCCATGGCAGGGGTCTTGAAGGGCCACGGATACAGGGCCGGGAAAACCGGCAGGTTTGGATACATAACCCTGGGGCCCAACCGCTGCCTTCCCTATCTCCGGGAAGGGGAGGAGATAAAAGGCCATGAATTTCATTACTGGGACTGCGATTGTGGGGAGGATGAATTTTGTATGACGGCTGCCAAGCCAAAGGGCGGCCGCAGCTGGCCCTGTATGAGAACAGCAAAACAGGTGATGGCAGGATTCCCCCACCTCTATTATCCTTCCTGCCCCGGACTGGTCCGGCGGTTTGCCGGACAGTGCGTGGAATACGGACAGAGACATGACCGGAAACATGACAGACAAGAGCGTAACGGACAAGAACATGACGGAGAGGAACATGAGCTATGACATTGAAGGAAGCGATGAACAGCATTAAGCCGGCCCGCCAGGCACTCAGGCAGCAGGCAAAGCAGCGCTGGGACCAGGTGGCCAAACCTCTGGGAAGCCTGGGAGTCCTGGAGGAGGATATCATACGCATTGCCGCTGCTTCCGGCAGCCTGGCAGTCAGCCTGCGTCCCAGGGCTATTGTGGTCATGTGTGGGGATAATGGCGTTGTAAAGGAAGGGGTGACCCAGACAGGGCAGGAGGTTACCGCCATTGTGGCGGGGAATATGGCCCGGGGAAATTCGTGTGTATGCCTCATGGCCCGCCAGGCAGGGGCCGACGTGATTCCTGTGGATGTGGGTATGGCCTGCCGCGACGCGGTTCCCGGCGTGGTGAACCGGAAAGTGGCATATGGGACAAAGGATTTCCTGGAGGAACCTGCCATGACCATGGAGGAGACAGTGAGGGCCATGGAGGCAGGTGCAGATATGGCCGTGGAACTGAAGGAAAGGGGATATGTGCTGGCTGGCTCCGGGGAAATGGGAATCGGCAATACCACTACCAGCAGCGCCCTGCTTTCCGTACTTCTTAATATGGACCCGGAACTGGTGACGGGCCGGGGGGCTGGTCTGACCACTGCCGGCTACAACCGCAAGGTGCAGGTCATAAGGGAAGGCATCCGTATCCGCAAGCCGTCCGGGGAGGACCCGGTGGACGCGCTGTCCAAAGTGGGTGGACTGGATTTGGCGGCCCTGACCGGCTTTTACATTGGATGCGCGGCCTGCGGCCTGCCGGTGGTGCTGGACGGACTCATAACAGGGGCAGCCGCTCTGGCGGCCGTCAGAATCAGCCCGGATGTAAAAGGATATCTGCTGGCCTCCCACGTTTCAGCCGAGCCTGCCGGGGCAATGGTTCTGGATGCTCTTGGCCTTAAACCTGCTATTTCTGCGGGAATGTGTCTGGGGGAGGGCACCGGCGCAGCGGCCCTGTTTCCGCTTTTGGATATGGCGGCGGCTGTGTACACGCAGATGAGCAGCTTTGATGACATCCATGTGGATGCGTATGAGCATCTTCTGTAATTGGAATGTAAGGAATTTGGATGAACATGACGACACGATAATAGGAGACCTGGAATGATTACTCTGGTGACAGGCGGAAGCGGCAGCGGAAAATCAGAATACGCGGAAGGGCTTATTCTGGACTCCCCCTGTTCCCGCCGTTTTTATGTGGCTACCATGATTGCATATGGAAAAGAGGGACGGGATAAGGTGGAGCGCCACCGTGTGCTCCGAAAGGAAAAGGGATTCATCACCATAGAAAAGTCCCGGAATGTGGGAGAAGTGATGGTTGGAGAGTATGAGACCGGTTTAAGCCCCTTATCCCGGACCGGCCGTGCTCTTTTGCTGGAGTGCGTATCCAACCTGGCGGCCAATGAGATGTTTAAGGAGGGGACAGGGAAAACGGAAGCAGGAGAGCAGCAGGGCGGTCCAATCCAATGTCTGTCCCATAAGATTGCGGAGGATATCATTTCCCTGGCCGGACAGGTTCAGGATATGGTGATTGTCACCAATGAAGTGGATCGGGATGGAATCTGTTACGAACCTGAGACAATGGAGTATATCCGTCTCATGGGCTGCCTGAATCAGAAGCTGGCATCTGCCGCGGACCGGGTGGTGGAGGTGGTTTACGGCATTCCCGTGCTCTTAAAGCCCTCCGCCCTGGGACCGGCAGCAATTGGGGCTGACTTTAAAAGAAGGGAGTGTCAGGGAGAATGAACGGACTTTATTCCTGCATCATAGCAATTTCCATGTATTCCAAGATACCTATGCCCAACGTGGAGTGGAGTGAAGACCGCATGCGCTATGTCATGTGCTTTTTTCCTCTGGTGGGGATTGTCCAGGGAGCGGCCCTGGGCCTTTGGCTCCATTTTGCCCTGGATGTGCTGAATCTGTCCGTGGGTGCTGCGGCTCTTACAGGGGCAGCCATTCCCCTGCTGGTAACCGGAGGAATTCACATGGACGGTTTTCTGGATACCATGGATGCCATTCATTCCTATGGCGACAGAAGCAGAAAGCTGGAAATTTTAAAAGACCCCCATCTGGGAGCCTTTGCAGTCATTTCCTTCGGCGTTTATATGATGCTTTATCTGGGCGTTTTCCATGAATACCTGTCCCTTGTCCTGAGGGAGGACAGGGGGGACAGATATTTTCTTTATGCGGTTCCCTGTCTTGTGTTTGTGATGGAGCGGGCCTTCAGCGGCCTCTCCGTGGTCACGTTTCCCCAGGCCAAGAAGAAGGGACTGGCAGCCGGATTTGGCGGGGCAGCCAGGAAAAGGACGGATTCCCTGGTGCTGCTTCTGTGGATGCTTATTTGCCTGGCAGCAGGTGCGGCAGCCGCTAAGGTGGGATGCCACGGGGCAGGCATGCTGGCAGGAGTCCTGCTTATGACCCATCTGGCTGTGTTCATATGGTATTACCGGATGTCCGTGAAACAGTTTGGCGGGGTGACAGGAGATTTAGCCGGATGCTTTTTGCAGGTTTGCGAACTGGCCGGCCTGGCAGCGGCCGCAGTCCTTTTAAAAGCGGGCTTGATGGGAGGAATGTAGGAATGATCTTGGTGACAGGAGGAAGCTTCCAGGGCAAGAGGGTGTTTGTCAGACAGTACCTGGGGGAACAGAATGCAGATGGAGCTGTCTGGACAGAGGGAGCAGAGGCCTCCTGGGAGGAATTTATGGACGGCAGGTTCTGCCGTGATTTCCAGCTCTTTGTCAGGCGGGTAATGGAGGGGAGTGCAGGCCCTTCCTTCCGTGAACAGAAGGGACCGGCCATGGACCAGATTCTTGAACAGCTTCTGGAGGAGCTGCTGGCCGGACCAAAGGACCGTGTTTTGGTGACAGATGAGATAGGCTGCGGCATCGTGCCTGCAGATGCCTTTGAACGCCTGTACAGGGAGGAGACAGGGCGGCTCTGCTGCCGGATTGCCGGGGAGGCGGATGAAGTGTGGCGGGTGTGCTGCGGGACAGGGATACGGATTAAATAACGAGGAAGGTAGACATGGACATTACGTGGCTGGATATATGGAAATTTCACGGTGCGGCATTGTTGGCGGGATGTGTGATTGACTGGATCATAGGAGACCCCATATGGCTTCCCCATCCGGTGCGCCTTATGGGAACCATGATTGCAGGGACGGAATCACGGCTCAGAAAATGGACAGAGGGGACGGGGAGGAAAGGGCAGTCCCGGGCAGGGGTCATCCTCGCTGTATTCATGTGTATCATATGGTGGTGTGTTCCATGGGCAATCGTTCACGGGGCAGAGCATCTATGGCTGTCCGGGGCCTGGGCGGTTCTTCTTCTGGCAGAGGGGTTCCTGTGCAGTCTCATGCTGGCAGCCAGGGGACTGTATACAGAGAGCATGAAGGTGTGCCGCAGCCTGGAGGAAGGCAGCACCGAGGAGGCCAGATATAATGTATCCATGATTGTGGGAAGGGATACCGCAGCGCTGGATGAGGGCGGAATCGCCAGGGCAGCCGTGGAGACCGTGGCTGAAAATGCCTCTGACGGTGTCATTGCCCCCTTTTTGTTCATGGCACTTCTGGGGCCGGCAGGAGGCACGCTGTACAAGGCCGTCAACACCATGGATTCCATGGTGGGATACAAAAATGACAGATACATGTACTTCGGCCGCTGTGCAGCCAGGCTGGACGACCTGCTTAATCTGGCTCCGGCCAGGCTGACCGGAATCCTTATGGTTCTGGGGGCATGGGTTCTGCCGGGTATGGACGGGGCTCATGCCTTTAAGGTGTTCCTTCGGGACAGGAAACGCCATGCCAGCCCTAATTCCGCCCACGGCGAGGCCGCCTGTGCAGGCGCCCTCCATCTCCGCCTGGCCGGTGACGCCTGGTACTTCGGAACTCTTCATAAAAAGCCGTATATCGGGGATGATGACAGGCAAATCCAACCGGCGGACATAAGGCGTGCCAACCGTCTTATGTTTTTTGCGGAGGGGATGATGGTCCTTGGGCTGGCTGTGCTTATTATGATTTTGTGATACCATTCTGGTTTTGCCAAAACAGCCGGCGGGGGTAGAAAAGGATAGCTGTAAAAAAGATAGATGGAGGTTATTATGGAATATCAACACGGCGGTGACATATACAGCCAGGACATACAGATGGATTATTCTGCCAATATCAATCCCCTCGGCATGCCGGAGGCGGTCAGGCAGGCTCTGAGGGACTGCCTGGAGAGGGAGGTATGCAGCCTGTACCCGGACAGCCGGTGTGAAAGGCTGAGACAGGCCCTGGGCAGGCATCACGGGGTGGAGGATAAATGGATTATCTGCGGCAACGGGGCAGCTGATTTGATATTCGGACTGGCAGCTGCGCTGCGCCCTGTACGCGGGCTGGTGACAGCTCCCGCCTTTTCCGAGTATGAGCAGGCATTGAGGTCGGTGGGATGCAGGACCGACTATTATTATCTCAGGGAAGACAGGGGGTTTGCTCTGGACGCGGCAGGGATGTGCGGCTGTGTCCGGGCGGCGGCAGAGAGGGGCGAGCCCTACGATGTGGTGTTCCTCTGCAATCCCAACAATCCCACGGGGATACCCGTTAAAAAGGAAGAGGTTAAGCAGCTGGCAGATACTTGTGAGCGGCTGGGGGCTTACCTGGCAGTGGATGAATGCTTCTGCGATTTTATGGATAATTCAGAATTATATTCTGTCATACCTGACCTGGCCCGGTTTACGCATCTGTTTGTCCTTAAGGCATTTACAAAGCTGTATGCCATGGCCGGGCTGCGGCTGGGCTACGGCCTTTGCAGCGACAGCGGCCTTCTGGAGCGGCTTCAGGCAGTACGCCAGCCCTGGTCCGTGTCCGGCCCGGCCCAGTGCGCCGGCGTGGCGGCCCTTGGAGAGACGGATTTTGCGGAGCACACCAGAGCGGTGCTTAAGGGTGAGCGGGAGAGGCTTTCTGCCGCCCTCCATGACCTGGGCTTTCAGGTATATCCATCCCAGGCCAATTATCTGTTCTTTCGGGACCGGGAAGAGGACGGAATCCTGGAAAAAGGCCGGCTTTACCAGGAGCTGCTGGGCCGGCGCATCCTAATCCGCAGCTGTGCCAATTATCCGGGGCTGGACTCATCCTTTTACCGTATCTGTGTTAAGCTGAGGCAGGACAATGAACAGCTCATCCGGGAAATGGCCCGGGTGCTTGAGAGGAGGAAACCATGTCCCAACATACAAAGTCAATCATGATTCAGGGAACCATGTCCAATGCGGGAAAGAGCATCCTGGCAGCCGGGCTGTGCCGTATTTTTCACCAGGACGGCTACAGGACAGCGCCTTTTAAATCCCAGAACATGGCCCTTAATTCCTACATAACTCCGGAAGGGCTGGAGATGGGACGGGCCCAGGCCGTACAGGCGGAGGCGGCGGGAATTGTCCCTAATGCGGATATGAATCCCATTCTTTTAAAACCCACCACAGATGTGGGAAGCCAGGTTATCGTCCATGGAATTTCCAGGGGCAATATGAAGGCCAGGGATTATTTTGCCTGTAAGAAATCCCTGGTGCCGGATATTATGGCCTCCTACCGGCGGCTGGAGGAGCAGTACGATGTCATTGTCATAGAGGGCGCCGGAAGCCCGGCCGAGATTAACCTGAAAACCGATGATATCGTGAACATGGGCATGGCGGACATGGCGGACGCCCCGGTGCTTCTGGTGGGGGACATTGACAGGGGAGGTGTTTTTGCACAGCTCTACGGTACGGTGGCCCTGCTGACAGAGGAGGAGAGAAAGCGGGTAAAGGGATTAATCATCAACAAATTCAGAGGCGACAGGTCCATACTGTCTCCCGGGATTTCCATGCTGGAGGATCTGTGCGGTATACCGGTGGTGGGAGTGATACCCTATATGGATGTGGATATCGAGGATGAGGACAGCCTGAGCAGCCGCCTGGAGACAGGAAAAGGCAAAGCACCTGCTGCGGTGGATTTGGCTGTGATCCGCTTTCCGCGCATCTCTAATTTTACGGATTTTAATGTGTTTTCAGGAATCCCCGGGGTGTCGCTGCGCTATGTGACAAGGGCTTGTGACCTTGGAACCCCCGACATGGTCATCCTTCCCGGCACCAAGAATACCATTCATGACCTGCTGTGGATGCGTCAGAACGGTCTGGAGGCGGCAATCCTTAAGCTGGCGGACCGTCAGGTGCCGGTGTGGGGAATCTGCGGCGGCTACCAGATGATGGGAGAGGTGCTGATGGACGAAAAAGGGGTGGAGTCGGACCTCCCTTCACGGACATCCGGAATGGGCCTTCTTCCCCTTAAAACGGAGTTTGAGAAAGAAAAGATAAGGACCCAGGTGGAAGGCGCGTTCGGCCAGCTGGACGGCTGCCTTGGCGGGTTGTCCGGAAAATCCATTGAGGGATATGAAATCCACATGGGCCGCACGTACATTGACCGGGAAGAGGGGGCTGCGGATACAGCCAGAATCGTTTCCTGGCGCAGGGAACCGGAAATATGCCGCCCCATGGACTATGTGATGGAAACGGGAAAGGACAGGCTTTTATCCAGAAAGGCCAGAATGGACGGGTGGAACAGGGGAAATATCTACGGCACCTATGTACACGGAATCTTTGACAGCCCCGGAATCGCCAGGACAGTGGCAGAGGCCCTGGCCGCTGCAAAGGGCCTCTGCCTGGAACAGGCGGCGGATATGGATTACCGCACGTACAGACAGCAGCAGTATGACAAGCTCGCAGAAGAGCTCAGGGAGAATCTAGACATGGCTGCCGTGTACAGAATCATGGGCATCAGCTAAAAAGGAAAAATGGGCATCAGCCAAAAAGGAAAAGGAGAGGAGAAGCCGGATGACGGATATACAGTTGGAACAGGTACTGCCGGGAGGCATTGAGAGGCGCAGTTTTGAGATCATACAGGAGGAACTGTCCTTACGGGGGATTTATCTGGAGCCTGAAAATGAAATGGTTATCAAGAGGGCCATCCACACCACGGCGGATTTTGACTATGCACAAAACCTGGTATTTTCCGGTCAGGCAGTAAAAAGAGGAACAGAGGCCTTAAAAGCAGGAGCTGTCATTGTCACGGATACCAATATGGGGCTGTCCGGGATCAATAAAAAAAGGCTGTCCGCCCTGGGCGGGGAAGCCTTCTGTTTTATGGCAGATGAGGATGTGGCCCTGCAGGCAAAGGAACAGGGCACCACCAGAGCTGTGGCCAGCATGGAGAAGGCGGCCAGGCTCTACGGGCTGCAGGGGCGTCCGCTGATTTTTGCCGTGGGCAATGCTCCCACGGCCCTGGTCCGCATATATGAGCTTATAGAAGAAGGACTGGCCGTCCCTGCCCTTGTCATCGGAGTGCCGGTGGGATTCGTGAATGTGGTCCAGTCCAAGGAACTGATTCTGACCCTGGAGGATACGCCGTATATTGTGGCAAGGGGAAGAAAAGGCGGCAGCAATGTTGCCGCCGCCATCTGTAACGCGCTGTTATACCAGATTCCGGTGCAGGGCGTTGCAGAAAGTACTTAATACACACGCTCCGGTCTATTTCCGGCCGCTCCAGCAGTAGGTGCAGAGCTTGCAGGGGGAGATTCCGATGGACTTTACCAGGTCATCCAGCCTGTGGTAACGCAGGGTGGTGAATCCCAGGCGCTTGCGGATTTCCTCAATCATCTCCTTGTAATTGGCGCTGTCCGGGTCTGTGTAAGTGTTTAGCACATCCCGGGACACATTGTCGCCCTCTCTGTCCCGTATGATGCGTCTAGTAATCAGATCCAGCTCTGAGGTGGAACGGGAGAAGTTGAGGTAGGGGCATCCGAACATAAGAGGAGGGCAGGCCGGGCGTATATGCACTTCCTTTGCGCCGCTCTGGTACAGGAATTCCGTTGTCTCACCCAGCTGGGTGCCCCGCACGATAGAGTCGTCGATGAGCAGCAGCTTTTTGCCGCGGATCAGCGCGTCCACAGGAATCAGCTTCATGCGGGCGATCAGATTTCTCTGGCCCTGGTTCTGGGGCATGAAGGAGCGCGGCCATGTGGGGGTGTACTTGATGAAGGGACGGGCAAACGGAATGCCGGATTCATTGGCATACCCGATGGCGTGGGCGATGCCTGAGTCGGGAATGCCCGCAACCACCTCGGGCTGCGCGTCATCCCTCTTTGCCAGCAGCTTTCCGCACTCGTAGCGCATGCTCTCCACATTGATTCCCTCGTAACTGGATGTAGGGTATCCGTAGTATACCCACAGGAAGGAGCATATCTTCATTTCTTCCCTGGGAGGGCTGACCGTCTCCACGCTTTCAGGCGTCATATATACGATCTCACCGGGCCCCAGTTCTTTGTAGTCCGTATATCCCAGATTGATGTAAGCAAAGCTTTCAAAGGAGGCGCAGTAGGCATCATCCTTGTGCCCGATGACAATGGGGGTCCTTCCGAATTTATCTCTGGACGCATAGATTCCTTCCGGAGTCAGCAGCAGGATGGACATGGATCCCTCTATTTTTTCCTGGGCATAAAGTAGCCCTTCCACCAAGGTGGATTTCTGGTTGATAAGGGCAGCCACCAGCTCCGTAGCATTGATACGCCCATGGCTCATTTCCATGAAATGGATATGGCCGTTTTCGTAGGCTGATGCCACCAGCTCCGCCTCGTTGTTGATTTTACCCACTGTGGTTATGGCAAAGCTGCCCAGATGGGACTGTATCAGAAGGGGCTGGGGTTCGTTGTCGGAAATACATCCGATTCCCAATGTTCCTTCCAGCTCGTCCAAATCCCCGTCAAACTTCGTACGGAAGGGGGTATTTTCTATATTGTGGATGGACCTCGTAAAGCCCTGGCTGCCGTATACGGCCATTCCGCCTCTCTTAGTCCCCAGATGGGAGTGGTAATCCACTCCGAAAAATAAGTCCAGGGTACAGCTGTTTTTTGATGCAACACCAAATATTCCGCCCATATGTCATACCTCTTTTATCTATGTGTTTGTTTTATGTTATCACAGTTGATTGCGGCTCTGTCTGCCGGTTACGGACTTATCATAACATATATTAGTAGTACAGGACAATATGATTGATATATTATTTATACTTATGAGAAACTATAAGCATGCCCGGAGGGGCCTTCCGGTGAATATTCGCTTGCGCGCCGGGATGACAATTCCATGCATTTGAGGTATACTTGTGATAAAACTTGTGATGAATTTTCTGGAGCTTTCAGTTATGATCCGGAAATGAGGAGGCTTGCAAATGACAGAACCAGATGGACAGAATGAGCGGCAGAGGCAGCAGGCCGTCCGCCTGACCGTGGCAAAGGACGGCAGTGGTGACTATGATACGGTAGGCGCGGCCCTGGAGGCCCTGGGAGACAAAGAGGGACCTCCGGCCTGCATTTTCATAAAAGAGGGCGTGTACAGGGAACGGCTGGAAATTAGAAGGCCGGGAATCACATTGGAGGGCCAGTCAGCCGGCGGCACCGTCATTACCGGTGGACTGTCTGCCGGAATGACCATGGAGGACGGCAGTAAGCGGGGGACCTTTCGGACTTACAGCGTGCTGGTAGACACCCATGATTTTACAGCAAAGAACCTGACCATTGAAAACAGCGCCGGTCCGGGCGAAGCGGTGGGACAGGCGCTGGCCCTGTATGCGGACGGGGACCGGATTCTGCTTAAGGGATGCAGGCTGCTGGGAGGCCAGGACACACTCTTTACAGGTCCCCTTCCTCCGAAGGAGATACAAAAGAACGGATTCATCGGACCAAAACAGTTTTCGCCCAGAATAAACGGACGCCACTGCTACCAGGACTGCTTTATCCGCGGGGACATAGACTTTATATTTGGCAGTGCCACAGCTTATTTTGACAGGTGTGAGCTGTACTCTGCCGGCAGGGATACAGAGAAAAAAGGGTACGTGACCGCTGCGTCCACTCCCAAAGGACAGAAATACGGGTATGTGTTCCGAAACTGCCGGTTTACGGGAAACAGCTCCCGTGAAAGCGTCTACCTGGGCAGGCCCTGGAGAGATTACGCCAGGACGGTCCTCATTGACTGCTATCTGGGACCCCACATATGCCGTGAGGGGTGGCATGACTGGGATAAAAAGAATGCGCGTTCCACCCTGTTTTACGGGGAATACGGAAGCTATGGACCGGGGGCGGAGGAACAGGAGGCAGTGGAACAGGGGAAGAGGAACCATTGTACATCCAGACCGGACTGGGTTTTTATGCTTACCCGTGAACAGATACAGGATTACACCATGGAGCAGGTATTAAGCGGAACAGACGGGTGGAATCCCGGGGCATATATTTAAGTTAAGAAGGAAGGGATATACTTATGGATTTATACCGTATCATACTGGTGGACGACGAGGAAGAGGTCAGGCAGAGCATCATCAGGAAAATTGACTGGACGGGAGCCGGTTTCTGCGTGGTTGGGGATGCGGAAAACGGGGAGGAAGCCCTGGAGAAAGTGGAGGCACTGGAGCCGGACCTGATACTGACGGACATCAGGATGCCCTTTATGGACGGCCTTTCCCTGGCCGAACGGGTGAGGCAGAAATATCCTTCAGTTAAAATTGTGATTTTTTCAGGCTATGATGATTTTGATTATGCCAAGCAGGCTATCAAGCTGAATGTGACGGAGTACATCCTGAAGCCTGTGAATGTGGAGGAACTGACGGCCATCTTAAAACGTATCAAATCCAACCTGGACGATGAGATTGAGCAGAAAAGGAATGTGAGTCTGCTGCGTGAAAATTATATACGCAGCCTTCCTATTCTCAGGGACCAGTTTTTAAACGAGCTGGTGGGGAGCACTGTGCCCGGAAACGTACTTAAGGAAAAACTGGCTGAGTATGATATCCCGCTGGCAGGCGCCAAGAAATGGGTGGCCGCGGCCATTGACATAGAGCCGGAGGAGATCCGGGAGGGGAATATGCTGCCTCTCCACAAGGAGAGGGACCTGATTCCTATTTCTGTCATGCAGGTTGTGGAGGAAAAGCTGGGGAACTATTGCCGTTCTTCCGTATTCACTTCCTCCAGGACCTCCTGGTCTGAGCTGGCCCTTATTGCTGCCATTGACGAGGATAACAGCCAGACAGGACTGATAGATGTGCTGGGGGATATCTGCAAGGAAACAAAGAAGATTCTGGAGGTGCCCATCACTATCGGCATTGGCCACAGCTGCCAGGACCTGGGGGAGATCAGCGGCTCCTATAAGGCGGCTGTGGACGCCCTTGGCTATAAGGCCATTGTGGGAGCGGGAAGCACCATCTATATCAATGATGTGGAGCCTGTAAGCGGGGGAAAGCTCAGCTTTGACAGCAAGGACGAAGCAGAGCTTATTGCAGCCATTAAGTTCGGTCCCAGGGAGAAGATAGAGGAAGCAGTACAGGCAGTCATGGATAAAATGAGCGATGCAAAGGTGCATTTCAGGCAGTGCCAGGCATATATGCTCAGCGTGTCCAGCTCCATAGTCCAGTTGATTCAGCAGTATGACCTGGACCTGGAACAGCTGGCGGAGGAGGGGGAGGAGCAGGGGGATACCTTTGCCGTCATCCCCAGGATGATGAAAAAGGAGGACTTTGCCCACTGGCTTCTCTCAGCCGCCCTCAGGATGAACCAGGCCATGAACCGGGAGCGGGATAATACCATGAAGCAGGTCATCCAGAAGGCCAAGGAATATATTATGGACAATTACCAGGATCCGGATTTGTCTGTGGAGAAAATATGCCGCCAGCTGCACATGAGCCCGGCCTATTTTTCCACCATGTTCAAGAAGGAGACAGGACAGGCATATACCGCCTACCTGACCCAGGTCCGCCTGGACAAGGCGGTGGAGCTTCTTAACAAGACCGATGACAAGACCTATGTCATAGCGGCCAAGGTGGGATACCAGGAGCAGAATTATTTCAGCTATGTGTTCAAGAAACGTTTCGGGGTTTCGCCCACCAAGTTCAGAGGGGCAAAATAGATACAACAGGTCTGCCGCGCCGCTTTTTGCGGGAACAGGGCAGGCAGCGTAAAGGAGCAGGGGACATGTTGTTTGAGAAGCAGAGGATTAAGCTGCAGAAGGCCAGTATACGGTATATCATATTCATCTACTTTACACTGACGGCCCTGGCCGCAAGTATATTCATAGGCATTTCCCTGTATTCCAGGCTGTCGGGCCAGATGTCCGCCACCATCCGGGAGGAGAACCAGATACTGATTAATCAGATCACCAGGTCCATGGAGGATTACCTGCGGACCGTGATGAAGCTGTCTGATTCCCTGTACTACGGTGTCGTCAAGAACGCGGACCTGGCCAGCGGTTCCATCGGGAGCGAGATGACCCTTCTCTATGACAATAACAAGGACAATGTGGAGAATATAGCCCTTTTGTCCAAGGAGGGAAAGCTGCTGGAAGCCGTGCCTGCGGCCCGCCTTAAGACAAATGTGGATGTCACCGGTGAAAACTGGTTCACCTCCACCCTGGAGAAAACGGAAAATATGCATTTTTCCACGCCTCATGTCCAGTACATTTTTGACGGCAGCGAGAACCAGTACCGGTGGGTCATTTCCCTGTCAAGGGCAGTGGAGATCACCCGGGGACCTTCCACGGACCAGGGAGTCCTGCTGATTGACATACGCTACAGCAGCCTGGAGCAGCTCTTTGACGGGGTAAATCTGGGAAATGGAGGCTATGTCTATTTAATCAGCAGCAGCGGGGAAATCATATACCACCCCCAGGCCCAGCTTATTGACTCAGGAATTGTACGGGAAAACAACCTGGAGGTATCCGGACTCAGGGACGGCAATTACCGGCAGACCGTGGATGGGGAGGAACGGACCGTCACGGTTAAGACTGTGGGATATACAGGCTGGAAGGTGGTGGGGGTGACACCCCTTGACGGCGTGTCCCTCAACAATATAAAGACAAAGCTCCTGGTGATTTTTATGATTGCCTTTGTCCTTTTTATCATGACCATTATTAATTCCTATATCTCATCCAGGATAACAGACCCAATCAAGGAGCTGGAGAAATCTGTCAATGAAATTGAGGCAGGTAATCTGGAGACAGAGGTCAGGAGCGGCGGATCCTACGAGATACAGCATCTGGGCAATTCCATACAGAACATGGCCCGGCAGATACGGCGGCTTATGGACGATATTGTGGCGGAGCATGAATCCAAGCGAAAGAGCGAGTTCGACACCCTCCAGGCGCAGATTAACCCCCATTTCCTGTATAACACTCTGGACATCATAGTGTGGATGATTGAAAATGAGAACCTGACTGACGCGGTGCGCGTCGTGACGGCCCTGGCCAGGTTTTTCCGCATCAGCCTCAGCAGGGGAAAGAGCATCATAACTGTCAGGGATGAGCTGGAGCATGTGCGAAACTACCTTATGATTCAGCACATGCGCTATAAAAATAAGTTTACTTATACCGTGGAGGCAGAGGATGAGGTCCTTGACCTGGCCAGTCTCAAGCTTGTCCTCCAGCCGCTGGTGGAAAATGCCATCTATCACGGCATGGAATTTATGGACGGGGACGGGGAAATCCGTATCCGGGCATGGCGGCAGGATAAGGATTTATTTATGAGTGTATCGGACAACGGCCTGGGGATGACCCGTGGGCAGGTGAAACGGCTGTTCGGGGATACGGATCACATGCCGTCGGGCAGGGGTTCCGGTATCGGAGTGAAGAATGTCCACCAACGTATCCGTCTGTATTTTGGCAATGACTACGGACTGGAAATCCAGTCGGAGCCGGATGAAGGGACAACGGTCACGGCCCATCTGCCGGCCATCCCCTATGAGGAAGTAAAGAAAGAGGGATCCTATGTTAAATAAAGGAAAAATACTCTGGTGCGTATGGGCCGGCATCCTGGTCCTGCTGTTTTTGATGTCCTCCACGGATCTGATAATCAAGGAAAAAAAGATTGAGGTATATCCGATCTCCGTCATAATAGAAGGGGACAACGACGACTACTATGTAAATTTCAAAAAGGGTATGGACCAGGCCGCAGTGGAGTTCCATGGGGATGTCAGCTTTATCACCCTCTATGCCTCTGATGACCAGGACCAGCAGATGGACCTGGTAAAAAGGGAAATCAGGGACGGGACCAGGGCGGTGATTCTGGCTCCGGTAAAGCCTGAGGAGGCGGTAAGGGGACTGGAGGATATGAACCCGGGCTGCCCCGTCATCCTTCTGGGCCAGTCTCCTGATGAGGGCGGGACTCTGGATACCATCGGTGTGGACGGCAGGAAGATTGGAAGGCTGCTGGGCGAAGCGGCGGCTTCCCAGGCACCCAGGGATGTACCGGTCTATCTCTTTTGCAGGGGACTGGACTATGGGGACAGCGCCCAGGTCTACGAGGGGGTCCGGACTGTGCTGGATGAGCGGGGATATCATTACCGGCTTATTGAGAGGAAAAACCAGGACACATACCACCAGGCCATACAGGAAACGGACTCTCCCGGAGGCGGCAGGATCACCATTATAGCACTGGATGTGCAGTCGCTGGACCAGGCCACCCGGATACTGGAGGAAAACACCATATACCAGGGCCGGGTGGCAGGGCTCTACGGCGCAGGAAGCACCACCTCCCTGCTCAGGGCTCTGGATAAGGGAATTGTCACAGGAATGACTGCATATAACCAGTTTGACGAGGGATATTTAAGCGTGAAGCAGGCAGTGGAAGCTATTCAGGGTACGCGCCAGAAGCAGCAGACCATGCTGGAGGCCATCTATGTGGATGAGGATAAGCTGAGGGATAAGACATACGAGAAAATGCTCTATCCCATTGAGTAAGTGAGAGGGGCCGGAAGTAAGAGGAAACAAGATAAGGAAAGGGGCATTGCGGTGAAAGGGAAGTGGATGTATCTATTGGCAGCCTGCATGGGGGCGGCTGTCCTTATAGGTGTGTGGCAGTACATGGGAAGGGAAGACGGGCGGAAGGCGGATAAGAACTCTGTCCGCATCGGGGTTCTGCTCTACCGGGGGGACGACACCTTCATCGGCACTCTGCGCACCGGCCTGGAGGACAAGGCAAAGGAATATGAACAGGAAACAGGGATCAAGGTAAAGCTGGATATCATGGACGCCAAGGGGAGTCAGAATACCCAGAACAGCCAGGTGGAGCGTCTCATTTCCCTGGGCTGCGATGCCCTGTGCATCAACAGTGTGGACCGTTCGTCGGCCTCCATCATCATTGACAAGGCTATGGATGCAGGAACTCCGGTGGTATTCTTTAACCGGGAACCGGTGGAGGAGGATATGAACCGCTGGGAAAAGCTGTACTATGTGGGAGCGGACGCCAAGGAATCCGCTGTGCTTCAGGGAGACATCCTGGTGGATGCCTATAATCAGGATACACGAACCCTGGATGCCAACGGCAACGGCCTGGTAAGTTATGTGCTTTTGGAAGGGGAGACCAGCCATCAGGACTCCTTGATACGCACGGAGTGGTCCATCCAGACCTTAAAGGACGGGGGCGTTCCACTGGAGAAGATTACAGGAGGAATTGCCAACTGGGACAGGAGCCAGGCATCAGCCCTGATGGAGCAGTGGCTGAAGGAGTATCCGGGACAGATTGAGCTGGTGGTCAGCAATAATGACGACATGGCCCTGGGAGCCATCGACGCTATGAACCGGGCCGGAATCGGGGCCAATTCCATTAAGGTGGTGGGTATCGACGGCACCCCGGTGGGCATAAAGGCTCTGGAGGAAGGGTATCTTTTCGGCACAGTGGAATCAGATAAGGAACGCTACTCCCAGGCCATATTTGACATTGCCTGGAGTCTGTCCCTGGGCCAGGACCCGAAGGACAGGGTGCCGCAGCTGGAGGGGAATTATTACTGGTGTCCTCAGCGGGCGCTGACCCAGACTGAGGCAAAATTGCTTAAAAACCAGTGATTCATATCAGAAACACCGATGAAAAGAGATAAAATCGAAGAAATTTTATAATCATTCTATAAAAATCATATGGAAAAATGCACAACCGGGTCGTATAATAAACTTGTTGTTAAGCAAAAACAACCAAAGTCAACAAAATTATAAGGGAGGAATTAAAAATGAAGAAAGCATTAAGTGTTGCTCTTGCGTGTTCCATGGCATTATCACTGGTTGCCTGCGGAGGCGGCAGCAAGCCAACAGAAGCACCAACCACAGCAGCTGCCGGGGATACCACAACCGAAGCAGCAGCAGACACAACCGCGGCAGACACAGCAGCTGCACCGGAAGCAGGCGCAGAGGTGGCAAACAAGGATAAGCCTTTAGTATGGTTTAACCGTCAGCCCTCCAGCAGTGCTACAGGACAGCTTGATATGACGGCCCTGAATTTTAATAAGGATACATATTATGTAGGTTTCGACGCAAATCAGGGCGCTGAGCTTCAGGGTACCATGGTTAAGGACTACATCGAGAAGAACATCGACTCAATTGACCGCAACGGCGATGGAATCATCGGCTACGTTCTGGCAATCGGAGACATCGGACATAACGACTCTATCGCACGTACAAGAGGCATCCGTAAGGCTCTCGGCACCGCAGTAGAGAAAGACGGCAATGTAAACAGCGATCCTGTTGGTACAAACGCAGACGGTACAGCAACTGTTGTACAGGACGGCTCCATCGAAGTTGGCGGAAAGACATATGTTGTCCGCGAGCTTGCTTCCCAGGAGATGAAGAACTCTGCAGGCGCTACATGGGATGCTGCCACAGCTGGTAATGCAATCGGCACATGGTCTTCCTCTTTCGGCGATCAGATTGATATTGTTGCATCCAATAACGACGGTATGGGCATGTCCATGTTCAACGCATGGTCCAAGGACAATAAGGTTCCTACATTTGGCTATGACGCAAACAGCGACGCTGTAGCAGCTATCGCTGAGGGCTACGGCGGCACTATCAGCCAGCATGCAGACGTACAGGCTTACCTGACACTCCGCGTACTGCGCAACGCACTGGACGGAGTTGATATTGATACAGGTATCGGCACAGCAGACGATGCAGGCAATGTCTTAAGTCCTGATGTATATGTTTACAAGGCAGATGAGCGTTCCTACTACGCACTGAACGTTGCTGTTACTGCTGAAAACTATACAGATTTCACAGATTCCACAATGGTATACGCACCTGTATCCAATCAGCTGGATGAGGCTACCCATGCTACAAAGAACGTATGGCTGAACATCTACAACTCAGCTGATAACTTCCTTGGCTCAACCTATCAGCCTCTGCTCCAGAAATACGATAAGCTTCTCAACCTCAAGGTTGACTATATCGGCGGCGACGGACAGACAGAGTCCAATATTACAAACCGTCTTGGAAATCCAAGCCAGTATGACGCATTTGCCATCAACATGGTTAAGACAGACAATGCAGCTTCATACACATCTCTGCTTGAGCAGTAATATTCATTGAAATAAAGATGTACTGTTATTAGGGAGAAGAAATTCTCCCTAATATTAAATATTGAAACCTATCAATCTACATATACAGGAGTAAAATAATGGCAGATAAGAAAGATGATATCGTCTTATCAATACGCGGTATGAGCAAGTCCTTCGGCCGAAACAGAGTTCTGGACCATATCAACCTGGATGTGAAGCGCGGAACCGTTATGGGGCTTATGGGTGAGAACGGAGCTGGTAAGTCAACCATGATGAAGTGCCTTTTCGGCACCTACCAGAAAGACGAGGGAAATATCTTCCTGAATGGCAAGGAAGTAAGCTTTTCCGGACCAAAGGATGCTCTTGAAAACGGCATTGCAATGGTTCACCAGGAATTGAATCAGTGTCTGGAACGGAATGTAATTGATAATTTATTCCTTGGACGTTATCCGGTCAATTCCATGGGTGTAATTGATGAAGGCAGGATGAAAAAGGAAGCCGCCGAGCTCTTTAGAAAATTGGGAATGACTGTTAACCTCACCCAGCCCATGGGCCGCATGTCCGTATCACAGAGGCAGATGTGTGAAATCGCCAAGGCCATCTCCTACAATTCAAGGGTGATTGTTCTGGATGAGCCCACATCCTCCCTGACCGTGCAGGAGGTTAACAAGCTCTTCGAGATGATGAGGATGTTAAAGGAGCAGGGAATTGCCCTGATTTATATTTCCCACAAGATGGATGAGATTTTTGAAATCTGCGACGAGATATCCGTGCTTCGGGACGGCAACCTGGTCATGACAAAGAGCACCAAGGATGCAAACATGAATGAGCTGATTGCGGCAATGGTCGGCCGTTCCCTTGATAACCGGTTCCCGCCTGTTGACAATACCCCAGGTGATGTGATTCTGTCCATCCAGAATCTGTCTACAAAGTTTGAGCCTCATTTGCAGGATGTTTCATTTGACGTAAAAGAAGGAGAGATATTCGGACTGTACGGTCTGGTAGGGGCAGGGCGCACGGAACTTCTGGAAACAATCTTTGGTGTCCGCACCAGAGCCGCAGGACGCGTTTATTTTAATAACCGCCTTATGAATTTCAGCAGCGCGAAGGAGGCCATGGAGCATGGCTTTGCCATGATTACCGAGGAGCGGAAGGCAAATGGCCTGTTTTTAAAAGGAGACCTTACCTTCAATACCACCATAGCCAATCTGCAGCAGTATATGTCGGGTATAGCGCTTTCCGATGCAAAGATGATAAAGGCTACGTCAAAGGAAATCAAAATCATGCATACCAAGTGCATGGGCCCCGATGATATGATTTCCAGCCTTTCCGGCGGCAATCAGCAGAAGGTCATTTTCGGAAAGTGGCTGGAGCGCAGTCCGCAGGTGTTTATGATGGACGAACCCACAAGAGGAATCGACGTGGGTGCAAAGTATGAAATATATGAGCTTATCATCAATATGGCGAAGCAGGGGAAGACAATCATTGTTGTTTCTTCTGAGATGCCGGAGATTCTCGGAATTACAAACCGTATTGGTGTTATGTCAAATGGACGTCTTTCTGGAATTGTTAATACAAAAGAGACAAATCAGGAAGAACTTTTAAGGCTCAGTGCAAAATACCTATAAGGGGGATTCATGGATATGGCGAAAGGAAACAATGAGACTCTTACGGCTGAACAGGAAATGCAGCTGCGCCAGCCAATTGAGGATTATGTTGGCGAAATTCAGAAGAAAATCGACAGTCTCAGAGCGGACGGCACAAACAGAGTAGTCGCTCTGCAAAATAATATTGATGCAACAAAAAGAGACCGTTCCCTTACAAAGGAAGAAAGGGAAAACAGAATTGCGGCTAACAGCGCGGAGATGGAAAAAGCAAAGGCTGTTGAGGCAAAGAACAAAGACGAGATTGCAAAATTAATCTCCGAAGCGGAGAGTTATCTCAAGGAACATTTTGATAAGGATTATTATTTGCCGTTAAAGGAAAGCTGTGAGCGGGAAAAAGCGCTTGCAAAGGAAAAATATGGCATTAAAGTTGCGGAACTGAACAAAGAACATGAAAAAACCCTCTCAAAGCTTACGGACCATCAGGAGATAAAGGACGAGAAGTATGTTCATAAGAACCGCCTGTTTGACGCAAAGATGGACCTGGACAAGGAGCTTCAGCGGATCAAAGACAGAAGGCATGCGGCATTTGTCTGGCAGTATCACCTGATTGATATGCTCCGCCTGTCTAAATTCACCTTCATGGAGACCAGAGCGCAGAAATGGGAGAACTATAAATATACATTCAACCGCAGAACATTCTTACTGCAGAATGGTCTGTATATCGCTATTATCCTGATTTTCATTGGACTGTGTATCGCTGCTCCGGTGATGAAGAATGTTAAACTGCTTACCTATAATAACATTTTAAATATCCTGCAGCAGGCTTCTCCCAGAATGTTCCTGGCCCTGGGCGTTGCGGGTCTTATCCTCCTGACCGGCACGGACCTTTCTATCGGGCGTATGGTTGGTATGGGTATGACCACTGCTACCATCATCATGCATCAGGGCATTAACACAGGTGCTGTGTTCGGACACGTGTTTGACTTTACAGGCATGCCCATAGGATTAAGAGTGGTATTTGCCCTTGTAATGTGTATTATCTTATGTACGTGCTTTACGGCTATCGGCGGTTTCTTTACCGCTAAGTTCAAGATGCATCCGTTCATATCAACCATGGCCAACATGCTGGTCATTTTCGGACTTGTCACATATGCCACAAAGGGCGTATCCTTTGGTGCCATTGAACCGGCTATTCCAAAGATGATTATTCCAAAAATAAACGGGTTCCCAACCATTATCCTGTGGGCAGTGGCTGCCATCGTAATCGTTTGGTTTATCTGGAACAAGACCACCTTCGGCAAGAATTTATACGCAGTAGGCGGCAACCCGGAAGCGGCAGCTGTTTCAGGTATCTCCGTATTCGGAGTAACCATGGGAGCATTCATTCTGGCAGGTATCCTTTACGGATTCGGTTCCTGGCTGGAATGCGCAAGAATGGTAGGTTCCGGCTCCGCCGCTTACGGCCAGGGCTGGGAGATGGACGCAATTGCAGCCTGTGTGGTTGGCGGCGTATCCTTTACCGGCGGTATCGGTAAGATTTCCGGCGTAGTAGTCGGCGTACTTATATTCACCGTACTTATCTACTCCCTTACCATTCTCGGTATCGACACAAACCTTCAGTTCGTATTTGAAGGCATCATCATTATAACGGCTGTAACACTTGACTGCTTGAAGTATGTTCAGAAGAAGTAAGGAAGGTTAGGTGTTTCCGTCCGTGATTGAAATAAGGCCGGGGGCTGTGGATACGGCTTCGGGACTAGTAGTTCTAGGACGCTGAAAATCGGCTAAATACAAGAGGCTGGCTGCCAAAACTCGCGGCCAAGCCTCTTTCTATATTTAGATACTGAGCTCAGACAGTTGTCAGCCAGCCTCTTAACGCCGCTTTCCACCGTCCAAGAACTACACGCCCCTGCAGATGCATCCACATCCCCCAGCCTTATTTCAATCACCCACTACG
>ERZ1036438.202-NODE-202-length-34018-cov-5.736095_pt1 | contig 34018 bp, 30 predicted proteins | sample MGYA00514224_ERZ1036438 | MGnify/ENA primary metagenome ERZ1036438 (study PRJEB33795, sample SAMN09464924) | human gut metagenome | host: Homo sapiens | place: USA: Stanford, California | collected 2016-07 | study: EMG produced TPA metagenomics assembly of the...
AAGCGTCCACGGTGACGTTGAGCCACATGCAGTGTCGTCTTGCGGTTCTCTGGATATTGTTCGGTGCTTTTTGGGGTGAAGTATTCCTTCAAGGTAACCCTCAACCCCGTTACAAGCGACTTGACTCCACACCAGACTTCGCTAAAATATGATTGTTTATTTTCCATCTTACTGAATCTTCAAGAAATGAAACGTTTTAACCGTGGATACCAAAAGCCACACAAATGGTCATCAGTATGAGATTTACCAATGCCAATGGCATGAGATACTTCCACTCTAAAGTTAAGATTTGGTCAATTCTCAAACGTGGGAACGTCCAGCGAATCCACATCAGAAGCCAAACTACAACAAAGGTCTTGCCTAAGAACCACACAATACCAGGAATATAATTCATCACCGCATCGAAGCCTTCGACACCAATATTGAAAGGTGCCCAACCGCCTAAGAACACAGCAGTGGCTAATCCTGCGATAACAAATAGGTTGAGGTATTCTGCCAAATAGTAGAAACCAAAACCCATTCCCGAATACTCTGTATGGTATCCAGCAGTCAACTCGCTCTCTGCCTCTGCCAAGTCGAACGGTCCACGGTTCGCTTCAGCGTTGCCAGCTACCAAGAACAGCAAGAATGCAATGATAGCAGGAAGGTGTCCTTTGATAATTAACCAGTTCCATGGTCCTGTCTGTGCTTCCACAATTCCACTCATCTGCATCGTTCCCGTCAAGGCAACAGCCGCAATGAGGGTCAGTCCCAAGGTCATTTCATACGAAATCATCTGCACCGCTCCACGCATGGCAGACAAAACAGAATATTTGTTATTCGATGCCCATCCTGCCAAAAAGACGCCTAACACACCAATGCTCGATATGGCAGTCACCAAGAAGATGCCCACGTTAAAGTCGAGAATGTGCGCTCCCTTATTCCAAGGAAGGAACGAGAAGGTGCCCACTGAGGCAATCACAACAAAGAATGGCGCAATATAATACAAGAATTTGTCGGCTTTGTCAACGGCAAAGATTTCCTTAATGAGCATCTTAAACACGTCGGCAAACACCTGAAGCGTTCCCCAAAAGCCCACACGCATAGGCCCGAGACGGCATTGGAAGTAAGCACACACCTTACGTTCCATGAATATCAACACTATCGCCAACAAGGCGTAGGCAGTGAGAATGGCGACACCAACGATAACACATTCAATGAATATCGTCCAAAAATCGTTCAAACCTAAGGTTTGTCGAAGAAGGGTGTCGAACCATGTGGTTACTATACTAAAATCAAACATGATCTATTTAAGTTATTTATATTGAACAAGTTGCTAACACGAAGCAAAGCATTGCTACAAGTTTTCAACTTATATATACCTGCTATCTGTCAATATCTGGAATGACAAAGTCGAGCGCCGCACCTGCAGTAACAAGGTCAGCTATCTTCTGTCCTCGCAACATCTCATCCATGGCAGCGACATGATTCAAGCCCATAGGACGGAATTTCAAGCGGTAAGGCATCTTGTCTCCCTTGGAATCCAAGTAAACTCCTATTTCACCACGCGAGCCTTCGCAAGAGAAATACCATTGTCCTTCAGGTACTTTGATGATTGGCTTCTGCTTTACATAGAAGTCGCCTGCTGGAATATTATCAATGAGCTGTTCGATGATACGAATACTTTGCTTGATTTCCTCAATACGATTAAGGTATCTACCAAACGAATCGCAATGTTCGTTGAGCACTTCCTCAAACTCTACCTTGTCGTACATGGCATAAGGATGATACTTGCGCACATCGTTTTTCCAACCAGAAGCACGTCCAGAGGCACCCGTCACACCGTAACTAATGATGTTTTCGAGACTCATGGGCGCAATCCCCTTGAAGCGTTGTTGCATGATGACGTTATCTCCAAACACATCCATGTACTCTTGTAACATGGGTTTGAGATAAGCACACAGTTTCTTGGTGTTTTCCACAAAGTTGGGATCGATATCATCTTGGCAACCGCCAATGCGGTAATAGTTTTGAATGAGTCGTCCACCTGTAGTCTCCTCCATGACGTTCAACACGTGTTCACGGTCACGCATACTGTACAAGAAGGCTGTCAAAGCACCCAAGTCCTGTGCGCAACAACCCAAATATAGCAAGTGTGAGTCGATACGCTGCAACTCGTCCATAATGGTACGGATGTACTGTATGCGCTCGGTCAGTTCTATCTCCATCGCCTCTTCAATGACGCCCACCAACGCATGGCGGTTCATCATGGCACTGAGGTAGTCCATTCGGTCGGTCAACGCCAAGGTTTGAGGATAGGTGTACGCCTCACACATTTTCTCCATTCCACGGTGGATATATCCCAAATGCGGATAGATTCTCTTCACGGTTTCACCGTCCAATACACTTTGCAAGCGAAGTACGCCGTGCGTACTGGGGTGTTGAGGACCGATGTTGATAACGAAATCGTTGTCTGTGAACAATGGAACGCGAGTCTCTACCAAGTTACCGTTCTTGTCGAGCGAATATTGGAACGTGTAATCCAACTCCACATCCTCTTCCAAAGTGTACTGGTTGTTCTCGGGCGAGACATCGAAGTTCTTACGAAGTGGATAGCCCTTGAAATCATTGCGCAAATAAAGACGGCGCATATCCTTATGCCCCAAGAACTTAATACCTAAGAAGTCGTACACTTCACGCTCTAAGATATCGGCAGCCTTCCATAGGTTGGAAACGGTATCGAGTACATACTCCTCCCCTATTTGCTGCGCTATCGCCTTGACCGATGTACGTTCGTGAGTTTGTGTGTTTTCTAAAATATAAATACATCCTAACCCTTCTTCGCCAAAGTCTTCGCCAACAATGGTAACAAGGTAATCGAAATGCTTGTCGTTCTTCAGTTTCGACATCTCTTGTGCCAAGTTACTGAATGCAATTTCTATATTTTGTAATTTCATATCCGATATACCTTATTTAATGTTGATGTTCTAACTCTTGTTGAGGATTAAAGTCTTCGGGAACGTGAGTCACTACGATAGGCTTGTTTTCCTTCAGTTTTTGTTGGTACACCTCTGCGTTACTCAATCCGTGGTGGTGAGCTTCTTGCTTATGGTTGACACCTCCGAAGAATTTTTCTACTTTGATTTTGCGCTGCAACTGCATCATGCCATACATGATAGCCTCTGGGCGTGGCGGACATCCTGGTATGAAGACATCGACGGGAACAATCTCATCAATTCCTCTTACCACATGATAGCTGCTCTTGAACGGACCGCCAGAAATGGCACATCCACCCACGGCAATGACGTATTTGGGTTCTGCCATTTCATCGTACAAACGCCTAAATGCAGGTGCCATTTTGTTAGTAATGGTTCCAGCACACATAATTAGATCGGCTTGTCGTGGAGAGTTACGTGTGACCTCAAATCCAAAACGAGCGAAATCGTAACGAGCGCATCCCACTGCCATAAACTCAATACCGCAACAGCTGGTGGCGAAGGTCAAGCTCCAGAGCGAGTTGGCACGTCCCCAGTTAATCAATTGGTCCAGCGACCCTGTGACAACGTTCACGCCTCCTTCATGGAGTTCGTCAACAATGCGTTCCAACGATTCGTTGTCCTTAAACTCCTTGTAAGGAATACTCTTGATATACGGTTTCTTTATTTCCATTCCAAAGCTCCTTTCCGCCAAGCATACGCCAAGCCTAAGACAAGTACCATGAGGAAGAAACCGATGCTAACCAATGCCATAGCTCCAAAATCTCGCACAACTACCGCCCATGGATAGAGCAGCACAGTCTCGATATCGAACATGAGGAAAAGGATAGCGAAGAGGTAATAACCAATGTGTACGGGAAGCCATGAAGAACCTCTCGTTGGGATACCACTCTCATAGGGTTCGCCTTTTACCGCATTATACGAGCGCGGGCCAATTAACTTTGCGATGACATAAGCTGCCACTACCAAGGTTACGGCCGTCAACAAAACGGTAACGAATAAAGTAAAATTCATAAAAATTATTATAATTATAATTGTTCTCGCTTTCTGTCGAAACACATACATTTTTACAAATGCGATGCAAAGTTAATCATTATTTTGAGATTTTTTACAAGATATCACAAAAAAAATAGGTTAAATTGCCAACTTCAGATTGCAAAATGTGATTCTCGAGTGATTATTTTATTTTCAAAGCTACAATGCACTTGTTCAACTTCCACCATTTTTATACAAATAAAAGTAAAATGATGGTAGTATTTGAAAGCGTATAACAGTTGAAAAATCTTAACACAAGACATTAGAAAACTTTCGGATTTTAGGTACGAAATCCTGGCGATATTTTCAACCAACGCGATGGTTGACGGCAAATATGCGAATTATACAAAATACAGATATAGATAGACTTACGAACCTGAAAGCAAAAAGAACAGAGGTAAACTCCATGACTTAGGCATCAAAAAGGGCGAAATTGGCATCTTAGAACCATGCAATTAGGGTGTTAAAGCAACGTTTTAAGATGCCAAAAGCATGCAGATAAGCAGATTAAAGCATAGGAATAAGGTGGTAACTCACTATTTTGACACCTTCAAAAAAGCTAAAACAAAGAAAACTCTGACTGTTTTTTCTGATTTATCTCAATGCTTTAACAAGGAGAAAGATGCTTAAAAAACAAGCATAAAAGTTTACAATATTTACCTCTTCCCATTTTATCACAAATAAATTCAGAGCAAAATCACTACGCAGGAAGTAAGGAAGAAGACAGAAAATGAAGGCTGCGAGCAATCATATCCTGCCTCAAATAGTGTCAAATAAACTTGGCTATGCCCAATAACACTATTTGAGGAGAATTTCAAAATACTATTGCACCAATAGCTTTTTACCGTTTACAATGTAAATGCCTCGTGGCAGATCTGAGAGTTTTTCTGCAAATACACGTTGTCCTGACAGCGTGTAGATTTTATTCTCGCTTGTGCGTTTCACTGTGGTTTCTATCTGCTGTATACCTGTTGTTTTTGTTACTGGTTCAATAAGAATTACAGATGAGAATTCCTCGGCATAGTAAGGATCACCGGCCCCATCAAAGGTATTGTTCTTTGTATTCAACACCCAATAGCCCAATACTTCAGCATAAGAGTTGGCATGCGTTCCTCTTTTGGATTTTATAAAGAACTTACCGAAAAAATTAAGAATATACTTGGTTTGGGCATTTGCAACAGTGTGTGCCCTTTGCAACTCAAGTCCGTTGACATACTCATCCCATTCGTCCGTCACACCGTTCACAGAGAAACCGGTAAGCCAAGTGGGAGCAGGCGTCTTGACAGGGTAACTTAACCACTTGTTATCGATAGTCTCGAAAGCAACTTTTCCATTCTTCAAGACATGAGCTGTGAAGCATGCCGACTCATCAGGAAGCTGATTTGGTGTCACCTCATGCGTTGACAACTTACCGTTCAAATAATCAAGCAAAAAAGTTTTTTGGTTATAATCAAAAAACTTAATGGTGTAGCGCTTACCATCTTCAGGCATTTCTACATCAGTATCGTCAAGATATGCCTGTCTGGCTTTTTCCAATTCTTCCTTGGTATAGTTTGTGGGTGCATCACAAATTCTTCTAAGGGCGATACGACTTTGAGCTTTTGCCTTTGGGTATCCTACACCCTTATAATTCAGCAACATATTCGGTAATATCAAATCACTTGACTGTATTACGTTACCATTTTCTGTCGAACGAGTTGTCATCGCATCGTAAGCGACATTTGCAGGATCTGACTTTATCTCCTTGGTAGCTGTTTTTTGCATGCCGATGTCATGACCAGCTGCAAATACAGCATTCCATTTGATTACAAGACATAAAATGATTGCGCAAAATAATTGTAATTTTGTGTTCATAAATAAAAAAAATGTTGTTGTTAATTGATAATAATTATTCAAATAGTCCGCAAAAGTAGCTATTTTTTCTAAAATCCAAGCAAATAAAAATATTTTTTTTGCTGAATATTGAAAAATAATCCAGCAAAATAAATAGTCCTTAACTACAACAAACATCAAGGATTTACCAATTCTTATCTTACACAAAAAGTGGAGCTTTGATATGATATCAGCTCCACTCCACCGACCTCCGTTAAACCCTATTGAAGCATAAGGTCAGCTAGTATCTCGTTTGACATTTTCAATACTCTTCGTAACTGGTAAAGAGTATTAAAAAATAAATTTCCTAAAAACCACTATTCACAATTTGTCATAACGAGATGATATGTTATTACTAGGATTACATGAATCTTTCAAAATTCTTTTTTATGCGTTTTGCAAAGTTGTTTGATTGTAACTATCGGCTAACAGGAAAACTATTTGCATGAGCATCTAACTCACCTTGCAAATATATAGAATATTATCATACACGTCAATAGCTTTAATATTTATTAAGATATCCCATCACATCACGCCCATGTACGATTTCTACCTCGGATTAAAATGCTCACCTGGAATACCTAAAGCACCTCAAGGGCGCGCGCAACATAGACGAGCACAGCTAGTAAAATCAAGAATAAGATAGTTTTGAATAGGCAACTAGTCACTTTTTTAATAAAAAAGATGGCCAGAGCTATGATGACTATGCAAAAGATATACAAAGAAAAGTTAGAACTCATTGAATCAATTACTCTAAAAACATGTTCATACTTGTGTTTGCTACAAGATTTTCAAACATCAAATACTCATTCTTTTATTTAAATAACTTCCTGAAAGCTGGAGGAATCTGCGTTTCAAATTCCATTGGCCGACGGGTTACTGGATGAATAAAACAGAGCATATAGGCATGCAGACATAGCCGACCAAGGGGATTGTCACCGTTGCCATACTTGAAATCTCCACACACAGGATGCCCTATATCGGCAGAATGGACGCGTATCTGATTCTTTCGTCCCGTTTCCAAACGATATTCTACCAGCGAATGTTCGGTGGTACGATCTAAGGTATGAAAATGAGTAATGGCAAACTTTCCGCCGTTATCTACCGGACTGGAATAAGTGACGTACGCCTTGTTATCCTTCAACCAACTCGTAATAACCCCTTCGTCGTCTTCCATTTCGCCGGATACCACCGCCACATAACGACGATCGTACACAATGTCGTGCCAGTTGTGTTCCAACTCTTGTTCTGTCGCCATATCCTTGGCGTAAATCATCAGGCCACTGGTTTCTCGATCCAAGCGATGCACTACGTGTGCCGTGCATTTCTGCTTACTGTTTCTAAAATAATCATCAAGAACGCTTTTCACGTTTAATGAAGAATGCCCCGCAGCCATTGACAGGATGCCAACGTTCTTTTCTATAACAACCAAATAACGATCTTCGTAGACAATCTTCAAATAGCGGTTTTTGAAGTTGATATTTTTTTTAGACTTGCTCACCGCAATTTTCATTCCCGCCTCAAGCGGAAAATCAAACTGCGTGATGCACTTGCCATTCACGATGATGCCTCTTCCAGCCAACGTCGCCTTGATTTTACTCTTGCTTAGGTTGGTGACATGATTCAGCAACCAGTTTAACAGCGTGTCAGCTTGCGCCACCTCATAGCGGTCATAATCGCCTTTCATCTTATTGATATCCATCCACTCTACTCTTCACTCGCACGTGCGAAAGTCTTGTCATTTATCTTGAATGCTTTCAGTCAGGGACGTTTCCTCCTCCATGCCTATCTAATGACATTCAAATCATTCATCCAACAATCCAGCTGCGCCTTAAATTCTTATCTCTTTCAAGATGTCTGCCATCTTTTCTTTGGTTTTAATCGTTGTGGGTACCAATGGCAAACGCAACACATTCTCAATGTACCCCATGTCGTTGAGCAAAGCCTTGACACCGGCAGGGTTACCATCAACGAACAAAAGACTGTATAGCTCGGTAAACATGTGGTGTATTCTCCGCGCAGCTTCATATTCGCCCTGGAACTCAAGTCTAATCATTCTGGAAAATTCTCTGGGCAAAGCATTGCCAATAACTGATATCACACCGGCTGCACCACTGGCTATCATGGAGAACGTCAGCGCGTCGTCCCCACTGATGATATCAAACCTGTCTGGTTTACCCTTGATGATTTCGTCCACCTGCTCAAGACTTCCAGCCGCCTCTTTAATACCTACGATGTTTTCACAGTCGTGGGCCAACCGAACCGTTGTTTCAGCTTTCATGTTGACACCCGTGCGCCCTGGCACATTGTACATCACGACAGGAAGCGGACTGGCTGAAGCTATGGCCTTGAAATGTTGATACAATCCCTCTTGAGAGGGTTTGTTATAATAGGGACAGATACTCAAGATGCCGTCGATTCCAGACCAGTCTGTGGCTTTCATCTCTTCAATCACTGCTGCCGTATTGTTGCCTCCACAATACTTTAAGATTGGAACCTGACCCTTATTCTCCTCCTTAACCAACTCAGTGATCTTGTTTTTCTCATCCAACGTCAAACACGGTGTCTCACCGGTCGTCGCCAAGATGCATAGGAAATCAACACCACTATCCAGTTGATAACGAATCAGTCGTTTTAACGCTGGATAATCTACTGCGCCATCCAACGTAAAAGGGGTCACTACAGCCACACCAAGTCCTCGAAAAATGTGATATCTCATAAATGCCTTTTAATCTTACGATTTAATTGCAAATATAGTACTTTTAGCCGATAAAGCTAATCATACGATGGAAAAAAAACATTTTATTTACGACTTACTACCCAGGAACAAGAACACCATGCTCAACAACACCAAGGTCAAGTCGACCGCTTTTCCCTTGAGATTCTTCTCATGAAAGACAAAGGCTCCAAACAAGAAGCTCACCAATACACTGCCTCGTCGCACCATGGAGACAATGGATATCAAGGCCTCTGGCTTACTCAAGGCATAGAAATAGACAAAATCGGCCATACAAAGAAAAACACTGATGCCCACTATCGACCACGACCAATGAAAAGGTGTGGTACGATGACGGGTGGGATACCATATCAGTAACAAGACCACTCCCATCATGAAACACTGGTAAACATTATACCATCCCTGTACCATCATTTTATCCAACCCTACTCCTCCCGCTGTTACCGGTGCCATGAGATACTTGTCGTACAAGCCACTCACTGCTCCCAACAGTGCGGCAAGCACCAGAAGGAACAACCAGCGATTGTGCTTGAAGTCTATTCCCTCTTTCTTGCCCGACCTACTCAGCAGGTAGAACGACGTGATGGCCAGTAAAACGCCAATCCACTGATATAGGTTCAGCTCCTCACCAAACACCAACATGGCACCCAAAAGTACCATCACGGGTCGTGTTGCATTGATGGGACCAACAATGGTAAGCGGAAGATGCTTCATGGCAAAATAGCCACATATCCAAGAAGACAGTACAATACAACTCTTCAGTAGGATATATAGGTGGACTTCCCGCCCTCCAGAGGAAACATGGAAGATGGTGTTGTCCAGCACACCGGTCGTTGCAGACAGGATGATGAATGGTAAAAAAATGCACGAACAGAATAGTGTATTCAGAAATAATACGGGGATGACGGAATTGCCTGACAAGGCTTTTTTCTTGAAAACATCATAAAAGCCCAGCAGTACCGCTGACAAGAAGGCAAGCAACAACCACTCCATCAGTACTCGACGTCTTCTAAAAATAATGCATTGGCAGGCATGCTCTCGCCTGCTTTGGTACGGTTTCCACTCCGTACAACGGCATCAAACTCATCAAGGGTCATGCGATGTCGGCCCACCTCTATTAAGGTACCCACCACGGCACGCACCATATTGCGCAAAAAACGATTGGCTTTGATGACAAAGTACCAAGCATCTTCGCCAACTTCCACCCATTCAGCCTGCACCACATGACACAAAGTTGTCTTTACATCCGTATTGCTTTTGCAGAAAGCACCGAAATCTTCAACCTTCAGCAGATGCGAAGCGGCTTCGTTCATCAATGAAAAATCGAGCTGATAAGGCAACTGACACGAATAATGGCGCAGAAATGGATTCTTCGACAGGTGTATATAATAATGGTAGGTGCGCCACTTAGCACTGAAACGCGCATGCATATCCTCACCGACGGGAAAAATGTTCAATACCGAAATGTCCCGCGGCAGCAGACGATTGAGCTTATAGGTGAATTGTTTGGTGTCTATCTCAGTGTGGAAATCAAAATGTGCAAACATCTTCCGAGCATGCACACCGGCATCTGTCCGGCCGGCCCCTACGGTCACGATGGGCTCTCTAAGAATGACAGACATGGCCTGTTGCAACTCAGCCTGCACCGAATGCCCGTTGGGTTGCACCTGCCATCCATGATAAGCTGTTCCGTCATAGCGGAAACAAATGAAATACCGATGCATAAAAGGTTACTTTTTAACTTTTTGTTGCTGCTGTCGACACATAGCCACCCGCCTCATCATTTGGCGATGAAACTTCTCTTCGGCACGGATAATCTTAAACACTTTGCAGGCAGGCAGAATGGTCAAGAACTGAAGATGATACTGCTGCTGTATTTCCTTGATTTTAACTTCGTTGGCTGCATTTTTCCGAATGGCTTCTTCACAGGCCTTTTCATCTGTGACATTCAGGTGCCTAAAGCGACGACCTTCCGCAAAATAGGTCATCTGTTTCTTTCTCATGTCCCGATATACGGGGAAAAACACAGCCGATTCTTGCGGGGTCAGGCCGGCTTCTGTGGTGATGAATTGTTCAAGCTCGGCTTGAAATTTCTGAGGATTAAACCTCCTTTGCCCTCGTTGTGGTTGAGCTGTCGCGGAAGATACCAACAAACAGAAGGTGATAAAAATAACGGAAAAAATGTGTTTCATGTTCAGCTCCTTTCTTATTCATCAGCTAATATTGCATAGATGTCGCCATTGTCAATCATCGAGTAAAAAGCAGTTTCTTCAACAGAGCCATCACTCATGCTGCTTTCTGATTGCTGATCTGTGGTGAACACTTGTTCCTGTTGGCCCGCAAAAGGCTTTGCAAAATAAACAGTAGCCGTCAATGCAACAGCCAAAACGCTGGCTGCAGCAATCATTGCCGGACGCATTCTGAACCAAATAGCGTGTTGTGTCTTCACGGTTTTTGCTGCTTTTCCAGGCAACTGAGCCATGAATTGATCGGCAAAGTTATCCAAATAACCCTGTGGAGCCTTGAAAGGTTGTACCTTTCCAAATCGGTTCTCTATGTATTTGTCTTCTTTTACCATAATAATTATCTTTACTAATATGACGTAAAATTCACCAAAAGGTTTAATCCAGATCCTGGAAATAGGCTGTTATTTTCTTGACTGCCAAATGATAACTGGCTTTTAGCGCACCTTCGCTCGTATTGAGAAGTTTGCTCATCTCGGCATATTTCATTTCCTCATAGTAGCGCAAGTTGAACACCACACGCTGCACTTCCGGCAGCTGGGCTATCGCTTCTTGCAACTGCGCTTGTGTTTCATCTCCATCAAAGTAGTCATCGGCCATCAGCATATTGGCCACCGAAGGGTCGTCATCCGCACTAACAGCCCTGTTATTGCTTTTCTTTCTCAAGAAGTCCAACGCCTCATTGATGGCAATACGATAGATCCAAGTTGATATTTTTGATTTGTTTTGAAAATCATCCAAATTGTTCCAAGCCTTGAGAAAGGCGTTCTGCAACACGTCATTAGCATCTTCATGGGTCAGTACGATACGACGAATCTTCCAATACAGCGGTTTACTATATTGGTGAACAACCATTGAGAAGGCCTGACGTTGTGTCTCCTTTTTGGCCAAGCGATCGGCTATGTTCTGTTCATCGTATGGTCTATCCATTTGCACTTATGGCAAGTAATTGAGTAGTTGGCGGTATATCACCGAATCAAATCCATAGACATCGGGATATTCTGTCATCACATTGTTCTCGTTTGGGTACAAAGTATAATAGGTGATGAACAGGGGAACCGTCGGTTTTACTTGAACTGATTTAATCAACTTAGCCCTGTCCAGTCTGTCGGCCTCCGCTAATTGTTTCTTGTCAGATGATGGATTGTCATCCATATAGGTGGGATGGATATCAGCTTCCATCGAATACCTGATTTTTTCTATCGTCTCTTCGTCCTTGTCACCTAATAAGAACACGGCGAAATCGAATGGCTTTTCCAGTCGGATACAGCCATGCGAAACTCCTCGGTCTTCTCTTTCGAAGACTCCCTTCGATGACGTATCGTGCAGATAGATGGCGAATTTGTTCTTAAAGCGGAACACGATACGCCCCATGGCATTGCCCTTTCCACCTTCTTGTATGACAAAATATTGGCCACTTTTCAGCATGTCGGCAGAAACCTGCGTAACATCCATTCGTTTTCCGGTCTTTCGTTCGCGAATGAAATATCGCCGAGCGTCAAAATAATCTTTATTTCCCGCCTGTGGAACCACGCTTTTTTCGATGATGCTTCTGGGCATGACCCACTGTGGATTAACGTCCATACGCACTATTCTACTGGTTATCAGTGGTGTCTTCGTACTCAAAGCACCTATGCCTATACGCATGCTTAGCGTCTTATCGTGATCTCTTGCCATGAGATGCATCGAAGGCAAATTGATGACAACGTACTTTTCATGCTTGTCTGGCTCATCATCCAGTCGCCACCTGGCACGCTCCAAATTACAAATCACCTTGCGCCTGGACGCAGTACCTACAGCTTTAGGCAACCGTTGTTTCAAGTCTCCGTACAACTTGCCATGCGGTTGGATAGCTTGCAGGTAGATGCCCACGCTGTCGTGCCGTATCTTCTGCAAGGCGTTGGCCCAAAAGTTTTTGGTGGGGCGCTGCATGGGAAGATCAAAAAGTTCACGATAGCTCACATTGACGGAATCGCGCTTTCTGACATCCAGCTTGTTAAACAAAGCGAATGGGTTGGTAAAACCAAACTGTTGACCATTGACATAGCGTAGATAAGCTTTTGTGAGATGATATTCCAATCGAGCCATCACTTGGCTGATGGTGTTGCGGGCTGTATCAAAGTCGAGTGTGCGCAACCGTTTCAAATCGTTCTCAATATCCTTGACATAGAACTTTTTAGGTGAAAACCCAACCTGATCAACGGTACGCAGATACGCCAACAACGTGTCTGCACGCGCATCAACGCCCAGCCTGTCTATCCACAAGAAGCCTCCATGCTGGCCATAATAACTTCGAGTTCGATAGTCGGGCTGCATGGAATCGACATCGGCTTTCATCAACCGATCAAGATGCTGACGTATTTTACCAGGATGAATGGTATAAGATGACGTTCTCAAATTGGAAAACGCCTCTAATTGAAGTGCTTGGTTCGGATTCAACTCCTTCTTCTTGCATGAACACAACTGGAAGATAAGAAGAAGGAGAAGTGAAAATTTGAAGAAGACTTTCAAAGTCTAACTATCTGATAGAAATCTTTCTAACCGTTTTACCTACCTTGACAATGTAACAACCCTTGGGTACATTGAGTTCGTATCGCTTATCCTGACTGTCAACCTTGACACTCATTAAGCAAACTCCCGTTACATTATATACTTGCAATACTTGTCCATTAGCACCACTGACATGCAAAACAGAGCCTGAGACAGAAATGGAAACACTCTGAATATCATTCTCGATGATTTCCATTGACTGACCAGCTTGCACGGACAAAGGATGCGCCATGAACAATGCTGCAGCGAATGTTATAGAAAGTATCTTTTTTACCATATTATGTTTACCATTTGTGTTCACTTCAAGGCAAAGATAGTTATTTATACGCAATCTTCAAGGATGACCATTAAATATTATTGTGCATTTAACTCTATTTAACATCGAAAATCATTTCTTCGGCTGTCAAAAAGCTGTTTGGAAATATTTTCTGTGCTTCTCGCAGAATCACGCTCTCATCATCATACCGCGCGCTATAATGCCCCAACAGCAATTTTCCCACTCCCGCGTCGAGAGCCACCTGGGCAGCCTGTGCCGCCGTGCTGTGATAATATAGTTTGGCGCGGGCTTTATGTTCCGAATCGTAAGTCGACTCATGGTACAACACATCCACGCCCTTGACCAGCTGGTGGAGCGCGGGGATGTACCGCGTGTCACTGCAATAGGCATAGCTTCGCGGTGCCGCAGCTGGATAGGTCAGTCGGCTGTTTTCCACCAATTCGCCATCCTCCGTGGTCCAATCGGCACCATTCTTGATGTTGTTGATTTGCGAAATGGGAATTTGATAGCAATCAATCATGTCCCGACGGATGTGTGGCAAGAGCGGTTTTTCCCTGAACAAGAACCCACAACAGGGCACTCGATGCTCCAAAGGAATGGATGCTACCGTCAAACTTTTATCCTCATAAATTACCTGATGCTGGGTTGTGTCAACGGCATGGAAGACCACTTCAAACTCAAGACCCTTGCAAAACATGTCGATTTGCATCTGGAGCATCCGTTCAAACTCGCCTGGCGCATAGACATGCAGCGTAGCCGTACGCCCCAACATGCCGAAAGTGGAAATCATGCCAATCAGTCCCAGACAATGATCGCCGTGCAGGTGACTGATAAACACCGCTTGAACTCGGGTGAAGCTCACCCTGGAACGGCGCAACTGCACTTGCGTACCTTCGCCACAGTCGACCATGAAAAGTTTCCCGCGTATGTCGACCACTTGCGAAGAAGCGTTGTGTTTGAGCGTGGGCAACGCGCTGCCACAACCTAAAATATGTATTCTAAAGGGTTCCAATGCCTATGATTATTGTTGTCTTCTGTAGGCAAAGATGCCCTCATTGTTCTCCAGATAGAGGCTGTCGGCACCCAAGGTGTTCACACTGAAGGTGTCTTTGTTCAGCAACAACTTACCGTTGAGAATCTTCCAAGTTGTCCAAGGATTGCTCTCGGCCTTGACGAACGACTGCACGCCTCCACCCTCTTGTATCTCAAAGTTCTTATCCAGGCTCGACCACTTGCCTAAGAGCGTGGTGAGATTGATGACTTTCTGAGCCACTCTTTCACCGTTGGCCTGAACACCCACGATGGCAAGTCGGTCGCCAACCATCAAACCTCCCTGAACATCAGAGATGACGTCGCCATCGGAGTTCAACATATACATCAGCGTATCGCCTGCATCTGATATGATTTGCAGCGTGTGCATCGCCGTACCGTCCCCACAAACGCCATAAACAGTAGAATCGTTATTGGTTTCTTCCACGGAGGCTGCGTCTTTATCTGCAACTTGCTTGGGCTTACGGTCAACACATCCCATCACTAAAAATGTGGTCAAAACAACAACCACTAAGCCTTTCATACTCTTTTTCATGATAATCTGTTTTAATATTTTCTATTTCTTTGATTTCCAACCTGTTGTACGAATCAACAAAGAAGTGATTTCTTCGACATTCCAATTCCTATGCTATTGGGCACCAAACTCAATGACTTTGAAGGCCAAACTCAATGACTTTGGAGTGCAAACTCAATGACTTTCATTTGCAGCCGCATCGCATGCATTATTTTTGGTCTCATGGATTGCTTTCCTTTCCATCATCTTTGCTTCAACCCATAGTTTATCCATTTCCTCCAAAGTCATGTCAGTCAACTTCTTGCCTTTCTTCAACGTTTGCTGTTCTACATAATTGAAACGACGGATAAACTTCTGGTTAGTCATCTCCAAAGCGTTCTCCGGATTCAGATGATACAAGCGTGCGGCGTTGATGACGGAGAAGAGAAAATCACCGAGTTCACTCGTTGCTTTCTCTTGACTATGCTGATTCAATTCCACCTCCAACTCCTTCAACTCCTCACGAACCTTATCCCATACGTCTTCACGCTGTTTCCAGTCGAATCCCACGTTGCGGGCTTTATCCTGAATGCGATAAGCCTTGATAAGAGATGGCAGCGAATCAGGCACACCCGAGAGCACTGTTTTGTTTCCATCCTTCTCCTTTTGCTTGATTTGCTCCCAGGTTTGTTCCACCTGTTGCTCCGTTTTAGGGTTGTCGGTCGGCGTGTTACCTTCGGCCGTTCTTCCCTGTTTGGGATCTCCCTCCCATCCCGTCCAGTCGATGAACGGATGGCGGAACATCAGCTTGTCGGCCTGCTTGTTGCATACATCTGCCAAATCGAAGTCACGTGTCTCCTCCCCTAAGATGGAATAGAACAGCACATGCTCCATGACATCGCCCAACTCCTTGCAAATGTTTTTCTTATCATCGTTCAAAAGCGCATCACAAAGTTCGTAAACTTCTTCTATCGTATTGGGTCTGAGGCTCTCATTGGTCTGCTTTCTGTCCCAAGGACACTCTTTTCGCAATCGCTCTTGGACATCGAGCAAACGACTAAAAGCCGCCATCTTTTCTTCTTTCGTGTGCATATAGGTGTATTTTATTACGGCAAAAGTAATCATTTTCAATTGAATTTTCGTAATTTTGCAACGATTTATACGAATTTATTATTTAAGCAGAAATACATCAAATGGAATTAGCAAGTAAGTATGATCCCAAAGAAGTGGAATCAAAATGGTATGAGTATTGGCTGAATCACAAACTTTTCAGTTCAAAACCTGACGGACGCGAACCTTATACGGTTGTCATACCTCCACCCAACGTCACTGGCGTTTTGCACATGGGGCACATGCTCAACAATACCATTCAAGATATCTTGGTGCGCCGCGCCCGCATGGAAGGCAAGAATGCCTGCTGGGTACCGGGTACAGACCATGCGTCGATTGCCACAGAAGCCAAAGTGGTGGCACGTCTCAAAGAACAGGGCATCAACAAGACTGACCTTTCAAGAGAGGAGTTTTTGAAGCACGCATGGGACTGGACACACGAGCACGGCGGCATCATCCTGAAGCAACTACGTCGCCTCGGTGCTTCTTGCGACTGGGACCGCACGGCGTTCACCATGGACGAGAAGCGTTCGGAGAGCGTCATCAAGGTATTCTGCGACCTTTACAACAAGGGGCTCATCTACCGCGGCGTGCGGATGGTGAACTGGGATCCGCAGGCGCAGACGGCCCTCAGTGACGAGGAGGTGATTTACAAGGACGAACATTCCAAACTGTATTACCTGCGCTACAACGTTGTGGAAGAACCCGGCAAGTATGCCGTTGTGGCCACCACGCGTCCAGAAACCATCATGGGTGACACGGCCATGTGCATCAACCCCAACGATCCCAAGAATCAATGGCTGAGGGGTAAACACGTCATCGTGCCACTCGTAGGCAGGGAGATTCCGGTGATAGAAGACGACTACGTGGATATCGAGTTCGGAACGGGCTGTCTCAAGGTGACACCGGCACACGACATCAACGACCACGCCTTAGGTTTGAAACACGGACTGCAAACCATTGACATCTTTAACGACAACGGCACCCTCTCCGAGGAGGCTGGACTGTATGTGGGCATGGATCGCATGGAAGTGCGCAAGCAGATAGCCAAAGACCTGGAGAAAGCGGGATTGATGGAAAAGGTGGAAGACTATGACAACAAGGTGGGCTATTCCGAGCGCACCCATGTGCCCATTGAGCCGAAGCTGTCCACACAGTGGTTCCTCAAAATGCAACACTTTGCCGACCTGGCCTTGCAGCCGGTGATGGACGATGACATACAATTTTATCCATCAAAATATAAGAACACCTACCGCCACTGGCTGGAGAACATCAAGGATTGGTGCATCAGCCGTCAGCTATGGTGGGGACACCGCATACCAGCCTACTACTTCACGGTAGACGGCAAGCAAGAGGTTGTGGTGGCCAAGAGTGCGGAAGAAGCGCTTGAGCTGGCCCGAAAGAAGGACAATGCGCTGACCATGGAGCAGCTGGAGCAAGACAGCGACTGTCTGGACACCTGGTTCTCCTCGTGGCTATGGCCTATCTCACTCTTTGATGGCATCAACCATCCCGACAACGAGGAGATAAACTACTACTACCCCACGGCTGACCTGATTACCGGTCCCGACATCATCTTCTTCTGGGTGGCACGCATGATCATGGCCGGATACGAGTACAAGGGGCAGATGCCTTTCAAGCATGTGTACTTCACGGGTATTGTTCGTGACAAGTTGGGCCGTAAGATGAGCAAGAGCCTCGGCAACTCTCCCGACCCCATCTCGCTGATTGACCAATACGGTGCCGACGGTGTGCGCATGGGTATGATGCTCAGTGCGCCGGCCGGCAACGACATCCTCTTTGATGAGAGCCTGTGCGAGCAAGGTCGCAATTTCAACAATAAGATTTGGAATGCCTTTAGATTGGTAAAAGGATGGGAAGTGATTGACGGCGAACAGCCCAATGCCAGCAAACTGGCAACAGCCTGGTTCGAGGCCAAGCTGCGCACCACGAACGAAGAAGTGAACGACCTGTTTGCTAAATATCGTATCTCTGAAGCTCTTATGGTGGTGTATCGCCTGTTTTGGGACGAGTTTTCCAGTTGGTATTTGGAAATGGTCAAGCCGGCCTACGGCTCCCCCATTGACCGAACAACCTACGAGGCTACCTTGAAATACTTTGATGTGCTGCTCAAGATGCTGCATCCTTTCATGCCATTCATCACCGAAGAACTGTGGCAACACCTGTACACACGCGCTGAAGGAGCATCGATTATGCGCGAGAAGTTGGACATCGCAGAGCCTACGGACGCTAATCGAACGCTGGCAGAGGACATTGAAAAGGTGAAACAAATCGTGAGTGGCGTACGCACTGTACGCAACCAAAAGAACATTTCACCAAAGGACGAACTGGAACTTATTGCCATCTCCAACAACAACCATGCGGTCTATAACGACATCATCACCAAGATGGCCAACCTGAAAGGGATTGAGGTGACAGAAGAAAAGCCGGCAGACGCAGCCTTGTTCATGGTGGGTACCGATGAATTTGCCGTGCCGGTGGGCAACTTGATTGACGTAGCAGCCGAACTCAAGAAGCAGGAAGACCAGCTCAAACACCTTGAAGGATTCTTGGCTGGCATCAAGAAAAAGCTCGCTAACGAGAAGTTCGTGGCCAATGCACCAGAAGCTGTCGTGGCACTGGAGCGCAAGAAACAGAGCGACTCGGAGGAGAAAATTGCCTCGTTGCGCCAATCAATAGCAGAGTTGAAGAATAAAACATCATGATGAATAGGAGAAAACGATTGTTTTGGTGGGTGATCTTGGCATGCACGATGATACTCTCTTCGTGCAGCGAGGATGAGCCTGTAAACGTTGAGGACTTCAATAAGCAGACCATACTGGTTTACATGCCTTGGTCAGGCGATTCGAATTTCAGCGGGCTGTATAACATTTTCAAGGAAAACCTAGACAGCATTGAGTCGGGAATAAAAGCCAAGAAAGGGTTGAAAGGCTCACGATTGGTGGTTTTCCTCAGCAAGTCGGCCACTGAATCGGAATTGTACGAGGTGAAATATGAAAACAAGGAGTTTGTACACCAACCCATCAAGACCTATTCGGGGAATGCATACACAACAGCAAGCGGTATCGCAGAAATCATCAACGACACCAAGTCGGCTGCTGAAGCCTTGAACTATGCCATGATTATTGGGTGTCATGGAACAGGTTGGATGTACAAGGCCAACTGGAAAAACTATCCATATCAGGCAAAGAAATACAACTTCATGACGCGGCAACGCGTGTCCCAATGGGAACGAACACGCTTTTTTGGCAGTGTGAACGACCTGGAGAACTATGCGACAGACATCGAAGTGCTGGCTGAGGGCATTGCCCAGACGGGTACTAAAATGCAGTATATCTTGTTTGACGACTGTTACATGGCCAACATCGAAACGGCTTACATGCTGAAAGATGTATGTAACTTCTTAATTGGATCGACCTCAGAAATCATTGCAATCGGCATACCTTACGCATCCATGTGGGCAAGTTTGGCCACACCAGTACCCAACTATGCCACGGCAGTAAGCAAGTTTCATGAATTTTATTCAAACTACCGGGTGGCCTCTGGAGCCTTTTCCGTGATTGATTGCCGTCAAGTAGATGGTCTGGCCAACGTCATGCGAGACATCAATGCCGTCTATACCTTAGACGACAAACAACGAGACAGCATCCAAGTACTGGATGGGTTCAAACCAAACATCTTCTTTGATTTGGGCGATTATGTGGACAAACTGTGCCAAGACGAAAGAATGAAAGCAACGTTCAAAGCCCAATTGGCCAAAGTTGTACGCAGCAAAAGCGTGACGGATTCAATCTATTCGTATATCTATCCTGGCGAGGATCCCAAGTATGTCAAGATTAAGAACTTCAGCGGAATCACCATTTCCGACCCAACCCTGCATGTTGCACCATCGCGAGGATTGCAGCAAACAGGCTGGTGGAAAGCAACACATTAGGTTATCGCCTCAGGTCTTGTCAAGAGCAGCTTCGCTTTTGCGAAAGCTCTGAAATCAACTGAAAGGCGCTAACCCGTGCGGTTGAGAATTCTTTCGAATTAGAAAGAATAAGAAAGTCCAACAGACAGGTATTCCTTGTACATGAAATATCCATGATGATCGTCGCGCTTACGACTGTCGTCAAACCGCGGATATACGTACAGGTTGGTGGACAGATACTTGGTAAACTGTACCGTGAGTGTGTTCTCCCACTCCATTTCAGTACGTTTGTAGGAGGTGTAGCCGTACAAGCGAGTCTTCCATCGAACCATATCAGAGAACTTCCAGGTGAGATCAATGTTCAAACTCGAACCATAGTCGTCTACAGAATGTTTACCTTTTTCGATACCAAATCTTGTTACCAAATCTTCACGTCCCACATAACGATAATGGTAGGCAAACGGAGCTATGTTGACATTTCCCTTGAGTTTGCCCTTGAACCAGTCGACATTGTATCGCATACCCAAGGATAATTCAACGTTCAACGGAGAGAGAAAATCGGAGTACACACGCTCGTCGTTATTGCGATAGCCACGCATGAACTGGGTGTTGGCAATAAGTTGCAAGGAATAGTACCATCTCTTGGTAGCTTGCAGGCCAAAGTTGCTCGTGTATCTGATATCGTCAGTATGTGTTTTAAGCGCGTGCAAAGTATCACTCTTGGAGGTTTGGAAACCTAATTTCATCTCCAGCTTATTGTCCCATTTCACTTTCTGCTTATTGTTGTAATTGGCATTCAGCGTCACTGTTCCCAGCATAGAATAGTTACTTTCGCCGGCCTTGTACCAGTTGCCCGATACGTAGTTTTGCAGGAATTGAAGATAGCCATCACCGGAGAACTTCCAGAAATTAGGCTTTTTGATGACTACGTCTACAGGAACGGGTAAAGCTTCGGTGGGTTTAGGGGCCACTTTTTCTACGATGGCGGTCTTCGTCTTGATGGTTGCATCTTGACTTGTTGAGACCAGGCCCTGCGCATTGAGACGTGTCTGCGTATTCCGAACGAGATCAGGGCGCTTCAAATAAACGCGGAGCAAAGCTCTCTCCAGCGTTTCGTTGAACATAGAGTTGGTCACTGGGTCTTCTGACAGCCGGAACTGATTGTGACTGATGTTATGATAAAACGTCATAGGCAAAAACAATCTCGAGTATTTGCCATTCTTGCCATTGAGCAAACTGTTCAATGACGCATTGACTTTCTGCAACGAATCAAGCTGCATCTTATAGTTTTTCAGAGAATCTGTATACGTTTTTACGATAGGAGCAACGGTATCCACAGGATGGTGTATAACGCCACGTAAACTCTCCCCATAAGCATTCATAGCAAGAGCGGACAAGAACAATAACGCTGTGCTTTTAAATTTCATTTTATGAATTGTTTTGTATGGGTGCAAAGGTAATAATAAAAAATGACAGTTGCTTGTTTGTTTCGCAATTTTATGCTAACTTTGCAACTTGTATTTTTGTGACATTTAACAAATAAAATATCATATCGTGGCTGAAACAAAGTATATATTCGTTACGGGTGGTGTAGTCTCATCACTTGGTAAAGGTATCATTTCATCTTCTATTGGTAAGCTTTTACAAGCAAGAGGTTACAACATTACCATTCAAAAATTTGATCCTTACATCAACATAGACCCCGGTACACTCAACCCTTACGAACATGGAGAGTGCTATGTGACGACCGATGGAATGGAAACTGATTTGGATTTAGGCCACTACGAGCGCTTTACTGGCATACAAACCACCAAGGCTAACTCGCTGACAACCGGTCGCATCTACAAGGCGGTGATTGACAAAGAACGGCGAGGCGACTATCTTGGTAAAACCATTCAGGTGGTTCCGCACATCACAGACGAAATCAAACGAAACGTGAAGCTGCTCGGACAGAAGTATCATTATGACTTTGTCATCACAGAGATTGGAGGTACAGTGGGCGATATCGAGTCAACACCCTTCCTGGAAGCCATCCGTCAATTAAAATGGGAACTGGGTAAGAACGCCTTGAGCGTACATCTCACATACGTTCCTTACTTGAAAGCTGCGGGAGAATTGAAGACCAAACCGACACAGCACAGCGTGAAAGAACTGCAAAGCATTGGTATACAACCCGACGTATTGGTGTTGCGCACAGAGAAACACTTGAAGGATGATGTTTTACATAAGGTGGCTTCGTTCTGCAATGTCGATTTTGATTGTGTGATTCAGAGCGAGGATTTGCCAAGTATCTACGAAGTTCCAGTGAACATGCAGAACCAAGGTCTGGACGTAGCCATTCTTAAAAAGATGGGATTGGAAGTGAAAGAAACACCAACCCTTGGTCCATGGAAAAGTTTCTTGGAACGAAGAAACAGAGCGAAGGAAGAGGTTCACATTGGCTTGGTTGGCAAGTACGACCTTCAAGATGCTTATAAGAGTATTCGAGAGAGCCTTTCACAGGCTGGCACCTATAACGACCACAAGACTGTATTGAAGTTCATCAACTCGGAAAAGATCACTGAAGACAACGTCGCAGAAATGTTGAAAGGGCAAGATGGCATTGTAATCTGTCCTGGATTCGGGCAGCGCGGCATAGAAGGTAAGCTGGTTGCGGCTCATTATACACGCACACACGACATCCCTACCTTTGGCATTTGTCTGGGTATGCAGATGATGGTGATAGAATTTGCACGCAATGTGCTGGGCTATCCTGATGCCAACAGTAGAGAAATGGACGAAAAGACAGAGCATAATGTCATCGACATCATGGAGGAACAGAAGAACATTACCAACATGGGAGGCACAATGCGTCTGGGTGCTTACGAATGTCAACTGAAACAAGATTCACGCGTGTTCAACATCTACCGACAGGAATTCATACAAGAACGTCACCGCCACCGTTTCGAGTTCAACACCGCTTTCCTCAAAGAATATGAGAAAGCGGGCATGATGTGCGTAGGAAAGAATCCTGAAAGTAACCTCGTTGAAGTGGTAGAAATACCTGGTTTGAAGTGGTACATCGGTACACAGTTCCACCCAGAGTATCAGAGTACGGTACTCAAACCACACCCATTGTTCGTCGATTTCATCAAGACGGCTATTCAAAAACAGAAGAAATAATCAAGAAATGGATAAAAATACTATTACCGGACTCGTACTGATGGGTCTGCTGCTGATTGGGTTCAGCTGGTGGTCGCAACCCTCTTCCGAACAAAAGGCAGAAATGATGCGCCAAGACTCCATTGCTGCGGTCATGAAGCAAAAGGCAGAAACCAACAAAAAGAATGCAGAAGCCAAACATTTGGCTGAACAGAAAGCGAAGCAAGAAGCTGACACCACGGCCCTTTTCCATGAAGCCTTACAAGGTGAAGCCAAGGATATTGTTTTGAAAAACGAGAAACTGCAACTTACTTTGAACACCAAAGGAGGAACAGTCACCAAAGCTGTTATTAAGGGATTCAAGGACAGAGAAGGAAATAAGGATGTAACGTTGCTGGATGAAAAGGTTCATCAGTTGAACTTCACCCTATCAACCAAAGACACCAACATCGCTACTCAAGACCTTTTCTTCCAACCTTCGGCACAGACAGACTCAACCGTTACGCTCACAGCCAATGCGGGTCAGGGAAAGTCTATGGTGCTGACTTATAGATTGGGACCAAACTATCTCTTGCACATGTCCATGCAAGTGAAGGGCATGAACGGTCTTTTTGCGCCAGATACAAAAGTGATGAACGTGAACTGGAAAGACAAATGCAGACAGCAGGAGAAAGGTTTTACGTTTGAAAATCGCTATTCAACCCTTACTTATCACGAGGAAGATGGTGGCACTGACAAGCTCAGTGAAACTTCAGAGAAAGTAGATGAGCAAATCGATAAGAAGATTGACTGGGTTGCTTTCAAGAACCAGTTCTTCTCAGCTGTAATGATTGCCAAGCACAACTTTAATACTGGTTCCTTGTTAACCAGCATTCCTCAGCAGAAAGGCAGTGGTTTCTTGAAAGAGTACGAAGCCAAATTGAAGACCTTCTTTGACCCAACTGGGCAAACACCATCTGAATTTGAATTCTATTTCGGCCCAAATGATTTCCGTTTACTCAACCGAGTTGAGCAACAGAGTACTTTCAATAAAGACCTCGAATTGCAGAGATTGGTATATCTTGGTTGGCCATTGTTCCGCATTATCAACCGTTGGTTTACTATCTATGTATTCGATTGGCTATCCAAATGGTTCCCCATGGGCGTAGTACTCATCTTAATCACCTTATTATTAAAGGTTATTACCTTCCCAATGGTTAAGAAGAGCTACATGAGTTCGGCCAAGATGCGTGTCTTAAAACCAAAACTTGACGCTGCAACGGCACAATACAATAAGCCTGAAGACCAGATGCAGAAGCAGCAAGCGATGATGGCAGAATATTCTAAATATGGTGTGAGTCCACTTTCGGGCTGTCTGCCGATGCTCATTCAGATGCCTATCTGGATTGCCATGTTCAACTTTGTGCCAAACGCTATTCAACTACGTGGAGAAAGTTTCCTTTGGATTAACGACTTGAGTACATACGATCCAGTGATTGAATGGAACAGAAACATTTGGCTCATTGGTGACCACCTGTCACTCACCTGTATTCTTTTCTGTGTGGCCAACGTGCTCTATAGCTGGATGACCATGCGTCAGCAGCGCGATCAGATGGTGGGACAGCAGGCCGAACAAATGAAGATGATGCAATGGATGATGTATCTCATGCCAGTGATGTTCTTCTTCATGTTCAACGACTATTCATCAGGTCTTAACTTCTATTACTTTGTATCACTATTCTTCAGCGCAGCCATCATGTGGACTTTGCGTAAGACGACCAACGATGAGAAGCTGCTCAAGATTCTCGAAGCAAGATATGAAGAGAATAAAGCAAACCCGAAGAAGCTAAGTGGCATGGCAGCTCGTTTGCAAGCCATGCAGGAACAACAGCAAGCCATGCAACGCAAAAGAGAAGAACTCGAAAGAAAAAAACGTAAACTATAATAGGGATGAAAAAAACAACACTCCTTTTAGCAACTGTCGCCCTCATCTTTGGCGGCAGTTTTGCAAATGCACAGAACACCGTGAAAGATCAAAACGCAACATTCAAACTGGGCAGTGACCTCATGACACCAGAAGCCTTATGGGCCATGGGACGCATTGGTGGTGCCACTGCTTCACCAGACGGTAAACAAGTTGTCTACCAAGTAGGCTACTACAGTGTGAAACAAAACAAAAGTCAGCAGATGCTGTTCGTCATGGACGCAGACGGAAAAAACAAACGTCAGCTTACAGCAGGACAGCAAAGCGAGACAGACGGCGCATGGATTGCTCAGGGACAACGAATCGCTTTCATCACAGGAGGCCAGCTTTGGTCAATGAATGCCGACGGAAGTGACCGAAAACAGCTCACAAACAGTAGCGTGGACATTGAGGGATTCAAGTTTTCACCAGACGAAAAAAAAGTCATCCTCATCAAGTCACTTCCCTATCACGGCACCATCCAAGCCAATCCTGCTGACCTACCATTGGCCACAGGGCGACTTGCTACTGACATGAACTACCGCCATTGGGACCACTATGTTGAAACAATCGCACACCCTTTCGTGGCAGACTTTGATGGTTCAAGCATCAATGAAGGCGTAGACGTTTTACTAGGTGAGCCTTTCGAGTGCCCAACCGCACCCTTCGGAGGGACCGAACAGCTTGCTTGGAGTCCTGATTCTAAGTCAATTGCCTACACTTGTCGTAAGAAAGAAGGCGTACAATACGCCATTTCCACCGATACAGACATCTACTTATATGATGTTGCAACAGGCAAAACCAAAAACCTTTGCAAGCCATCAGGCTACAAAGAACCTGCTATCGATGCCACAAAATCGATGAAGAATCAATCGGTGAATAATCAACCGGGCGACATGAATGTAGGTTACGACACCAATCCTCAGTTCTCTTCCAACGGCAAATACATTGCTTGGCAGAGCATGCCACGCAATGGTTATGAGAGTGACCGCAACCGATTGTGCGTCTATACCCTGGCGGATGGAACGAAAAACTATGTCACCGAACAGTTTGACAGCAATGTTGACGCATATTGCTGGGGCAATGACAACAACACGTTCTACTTCATTGGTGTATGGCATGGTAAGACACATGTCTACCAAACCAACCTGAAAGGCCAAATCAAACAACTCACTGACGGACAATACGACTACGGTAGCTTGCAGCTGTTGGGCCGTAAGGGACAGCTACTCGTTACGCGTCACTCGTTGTCACATCCAGATGATTTGTTTGTTCTCACGCCGTCAAAGAAGGAGAAGCGTTCACAAGTGACACAAATAACAGATGAAAACAAGCATATCTTTGATCAATTGGCCATTGGAAAAGTTGAAGAGCGTTGGACAAAGACGACAGATGGCAAGGACATGCTCAGCTGGATAGTTCTTCCTCCACACTTCGATGCCAACAAGAAATATCCTACTTTGCTGTTCTGTGAAGGTGGTCCGCAAAGCCCAGTCAGTCAGTTCTGGAGCTATAGATGGAACTTACAAATCATGGCAGCACACGGATATATTGTTGTTGCACCCAACCGTCGTGGCCTTCCGGGCTTCGGTTCGGCATGGAACGAAGAGATTTCTGGCGATTGGACAGGACAATGCATGAACGATTATCTATCGGCCATCGACGACGCAGCAAACAATCTTCCCTACGTTGACAAAGACCGATTGGGAGCTGTTGGTGCCTCTTTCGGTGGATTCTCGGTTTATTATCTTGCCAGTCATCATGACAAACGATTCAAATGTTTCATCTCTCACGATGGCGCATTCAACCTTGAGAGCATGTATACTGACACCGAAGAGGCCTGGTTCTCTAACTGGGAATACGAAGATGCTTATTGGAACAAAGACCAAACAGCCAATGCAAAGCGCACGTACCAAAACAGTCCACATCAGTTTGTTGATAAATGGGACACACCTATCCTCTGCATTCACGGTGAAAAGGATTATCGTATCAATGCCAATCAGGGCATGGGAGCCTTCAATGCTGCCCGTTTGCGCGGCATTCCAGCCGAACTACTCATCTTCCCTGATGAGAACCACTGGGTGCTGAAACCGCAAAACGGCATTCTTTGGCAGCGCACTTTCTTCAACTGGTTAGACCGCTGGCTGAAGAAATAATGCCCTTGTGCCAACCCGTCAACTAAAAAAAACTTTAAAACTCAATAACTTAAAAACTCACTATAATGGTTGAAACATTTCAAAAGAAACTGAGCGACTCTCCAGCATGGCGTTGGACAGCCCTGGTATTACTGGCATCGGCAATGTTCTTTGCCTACATCTTCGTTGACATTCTGTCGCCTTTACAAGAATTTTTACAAACACAACACGGCTGGGATCCTATTGCCTACGGCCGTTTTGCGGGTTCTGAACCATTTCTGAACGTATTTGTATTCTTCCTAATTTTCGCAGGTATCATCCTGGATAAGATGGGGGTGCGCTTCACAGCCATCCTTTCAGGCGCCGTCATGGTGGTTGGTGCTTCCATCAACTATTACGCCCTGACAGAAGGGTTCGAAGCAAGCAGTCTGAAAGTATGGTTTGATAACAATTTGAACCTACCCCTCGCCGCCTGGAATGTTACACCATTTTATGATGGTATGCCAGCCTCAGCCAAACTATCAGCCATCGGATTCATGATTTTCGGTTGTGGTGCTGAAATGGCTGGTATCACGGTTTCGCGTGGTATTGTGAAGTGGTTTAAGGGTAAAGAAATGGCGTTGGCCATGGGCATCGAAATGGCTATTGCCCGTGTGGGTGTCGCCGTAGTTGTCATTGCTTCGCCAGCCATCGCCTCTATCCATCCAATCGACGTTTCACGGCCAGTCGCTTACGAACTTCTTCTGCTGATTATTGGTTTGATATGCTTTATTGTTTATGGTTTCATGGACAAGAAGTTGGATGCACAAGGCGTGGAAGAAGAAAAAGATGATCCATTCAAAGTGTCGGACATTGGAAAGATATTATCACTGAAAATGTTCTGGATTGTGGCGCTACTCTGCGTACTTTACTATTCAGCCATCTTCCCTTTCCAAAAATACGCCATCAACATGTTGCAATGCAACCTTAACTTTACGGCCGAACAAGCAGGTATGGTGTTCTTCGTATTTCCATTAGGTGCCGCTGCCGTCACTCCTTTCCTGGGCAATTTCCTCGACCGCAAAGGTAAAGGAGCATCCATGCTCATCTTAGGCGCCATGCTCATGGTGATATGCCACCTTGTGTTTGCGTTTGTCGTACCAGCCACACAAAGCGTCATCATTACCTATGCCGCCATCATCTTGTTAGGCATTTCGTTCTCATTGGTTCCAGCTGCGCTATGGCCTTCAGTTCCAAAGCTGATTGATGACAAACTCATTGGTTCGGCATACGCATTGATTTTCTGGATTCAGAACATCGGTCTCTATGCCTTCCCCATGATCATTGGTTCTGTGTTGCGTTCATCCAACCCTGGTGTTACCGATCCATTGAAGTACAACTACACCGTACCCATGTTGGTATTCGCCTCCTTGGGCGTAATCGCCCTTATCCTGGGATTCCTGCTGAAAGCCCTTGACAAGAAGAAGGGTTATGGCTTGGAACAACCAAACATCCAAAAGTAGGTATGACATCGCTGGGCAAGTACGACATACTTGCCCATGGGCCTGATATCAATTGGGCCACCCTACCTCAACCTACCTGTACCAAGAAGGGCTCAACTGTAATAAGTTGAGCCCTTCTTGGTATATAAATGGTTGCTTGTATCAGAAGCGATAGCCCAGTGTGAGCAGCAGCTGGTGACGCTTGTTGCTAACGCTTACCGCATCTGCGATACAGTCCTCTTGCTTGTTTGTTTTAGAATAGTAACTCATGAATGGATAAAAATCTCCATTGGTCTGCGTATACTGATAGGCCAAGTCTACAAAGAACTTCTTGACAGAGTAACCTAATCCGCAGGTAATGCGGTTGGTACTTTCCCAGTTGGTGTAGTCGGTTGAGGTCGCGTATGCGCTTCCTGGCGAAGAAATACTACCGTCACGATAGCCATCCTTACTAAACATCGGACTCAAATAGTTATACCCCAGACGAACAGCCCAGCTTGGATGCGGTTTGTATTCCGCTCCCAATTTCACTGTACTCACTCCTTTCAGGGTTGCTTTGGTATGGTCGTTCATGCCACCGTCGCTGTAAGAGTCGTCATAATAACCACCATCTACAGGGTCATAATAACCACCGTTGTTCACGCGATTATCGATTGTGCCATAGTCAGCATACTCGTAGGTTGCACCCAAGGCCAACTCTCTGCCAATAGTATGTCCCAGGCTCAGACCAAACTTCCAAGGTGTGTATACCTTGAAATCATAATCTGAGCTTTGCCCTTTGTCTACCCTGTCCAGCCCAGCACCCATGGTCATATCATTTGCACCTTTTAGATGTAAGCTGTACATGGTAGGCGTGTGGATATATGCCCCTATGCGGAATGGAGAATTTTCTATGGGTAGGAAGATAGCACCAGCCTTGATATCAACACCAGTACCATCTATACGCAGGTCTTCCCACATTCCCATTACTGTGTTACGCTCCAAATTCTCTGTGTAATAGCTGTTACTGCGATAGTTCACGTCGTGCAAACCAAAGGTCAATCCAAGGTACACCCGATTGTTAAAGTTGCCGCTTAAATTGAAGCTATACTCACCAATGTATCCCTTTTGATACTGTCCAAACACATAGGCCGTACCATCAAGATAGTCCATGCCTGTCTGTTTGCCATTTGAATCCTTGATAGGAGCCATCAAACTGGCATAGTTGGCATCTACGCCATTCCAATTATAGTCATTTGCAAACGGATACTTCATCGCCGATAGTTTATTCTGTGAGGCATGCGATAGCGCGTTTGCAGCCGTTAGAATCTGGTCAAAGTTACGACTCTTGTGGTAATTAAAGGCAAAGTTCATATATCCGTTCCGACCCGTGCGCATCGAGTAAACTAACCCAATTTGGTCAAAGCTGGCATTGGTCTTGTTACCATTGATGCTTGTATGGATATTGTTGAAAGAGGGCGTGGTGGTTTCACCTTGTTGAGTGACCAAGCCTCCAGATACAGTAACCTGCCCGGACCGGAACAACCCTATCCCCGCAGGGTTAGTGCTAATCGTGGATATATCCGCACCCAGTGCTTCCAAAGCACCGCCCATGCCTATATAACGAGCCGTACCGTTGAGGTCGTTGTCAATCAGTTTCGTATCTTGATAAGTCTCTTGTGCTGTCAGTGATGCCGACATGAGCATCATGACCGCCATCAGGCAATATTTTGTCTTCATTTGTTTCATATTTTATATTCGTTTTATTCTTTACCTTCTACCTCCACCAAAGTGGCCACCGCCACCGCCAGAAGAGTGTCCGCCGCCAAAACCGCCACCGGAAGAACGTGTGCCACCAAAGCCACCACCGGAAGAACGTGAGCCGCCAAAGCCACCACTGTTATAACTTGGTGTAGACCTGGTGGAATTTCCAAAGCTACTGTTACTGCGAGTGCCCATCCGATTAGAGCGAGGCGTATCGGTTCTGCCACCGAACGACCTGTTACGTCTACTGCGGGTTGTATAAGTACTTCCTGATTGTCTGTTGCCATTTGCAGATCCACGGGCGAATCGCCCAGCACTGTACGTATCTCCGCTACCGCCAAATCTCCAGGTTCTGTCTCCGGTCAAGCCACGGGGGTTGCCGCCATATACACGTGCATAGCCTCTACCATACCCGCCATACGGATAGTTATACCAGCCTCCGTAATATGAACCATACCATCCGCTATAGCCATAATACCAAGGATTGTACCACGGATCGTAGAATCCATAATAGCCACCGTACCAAGAACTGTACCAGGGATCGTAGAACCCAGTATAACCATAATACCATGGGTCATACCACGGATCGTAAAAACCCCAACCGGCACGCCAGTAAGGATAGGCTCTCCAACGGTAGCTGCTGTAGAACCACGGATTGTAAAAACCGTCCCAGCGGCTCATGCGACTTGTATATTCAAAGTCATCACCATCGACCATCGTATCATAATACTTGCCGACAAAAGTGGTGTCGATGTAGGTAGAGTCGGGATAAACCCCTCTACCCTTCTGAAATTCGATGACATCGTTGCCGCGATTGTCCGTTCCTATCTTCTGATAATGACTCCAATACTTACCACGACGATTATATTCGTCTACATCACGGTTGCTGCCACTATAGGTCACTTCACGATCATTCGTACGCACCTTTGGCTTCTTAGCAGTAGGTAAATTAGACGGAAGAATGTACATATCGTCCTGTGCCAACATCTTATAGGGCATCATTCCCAACAATAGGGTGAATAATATGAGCTTTTTCATCGTGTTACTCCTTTCTATTATATGCTTTTCCACAATGCAAATATATCAAATATGTTTATGCAAATATAAGGAAATTCCCTAACTATGGATAGGTTTTTCCCTATTTTTTATACCTTTGTGGCATCTATTACGTTAAGAATATGAAATATAAGATAGCAGACTTTAAAATAGCCTGTACACCAGAGCTTACGCAAATTGCCAAAGACCTGTTACCCGATTTGATGGGTGAAATAGGTTTTGAGTCGTTTGAAGACACTCCCGATGGACTCAAAGGATACATTCCCGCAGATTTAATGGACACCAACAGCTTGAAGCAAGTGCTTGAAACCTTTCCTGTAGAAGGTGTCAACATCACCTACACGCTTTCCGACACAGAAGACAAAAACTGGAACGAGGCCTGGGAAAACACAGGGTTCGCACCCATCAACATTGACAACCAGGTGCTGGTTTATGATGCAAGAACCGGGAGAAAACCCGCTGGTGACTCGCTCATCAACATCGGTATTGAAGCGAAACAAGCCTTTGGCACGGGAACTCACGAGACTACCCGCATGATGATTGGAGCCATGCTACAGCTGTCACTGAAAGGAAAACGGGTTCTGGACTGTGGATGCGGCACGGGCATTTTGGGCATCGCTGCTCTTAAACTGGGTGCAGAGGCGGTCGTTGGCTTCGATATCGACGAGTGGAGTGTGAAAAACACCCAACACAATGCTGCTATCAATGAGGTTGACAACATCGAGGTTTTTCATGGTGACGCACACGTTTTATCGCATGTGTCGGGGGTATTTGACGTGGTGCTGGCCAACATCAACCGCAACATTCTTCTGAACGACATGCCCGCTTATCTGGAAATAATGAATGCTGGCTCGCTCTTAATCATCAGTGGCTTTTATGAGGAGGATGTAAAACTGCTTGACGAAAAAGCCAACTCATTAGGATTAGTAAAGACAAGCCAAAAAACAGATAACCACTGGTGCTGCTTGACATTTATCAAGCAGCAGCCATCTCGTAACTACTTGATTACGAACAGAATACAGATACAAGAGCAAACTCTTTGACTTTGTCCCTCAAAGTCAATGGGTTTGGCCTTTAAAAGCATTGACTTTAACGCTTAAAGTCATAGAGATTGTCAGGTCATCAAATAGCTAGACGGTTTTTAGTTGGTTATTCTAAATTACTTATCGATATTTTTCAAGGATATTATTTTACTTATCAATCCCCTTTTTGAGGCTCAAAGGTATGAGAAATCGTTGAACAATGGCCATGAAAGAGCGGTGAGTGCATCAAGATGTTTGACACACGCCTTTGCTCACCAGGTTACCTTTTGGCGACCAATGGTCATCTGCTTCAAATCGTAAAACGAGCCGTTGTAGACATTCAAGTCAACGAATCCTTTGATACCAGGCAGTTTTCCGGCATCGGTATGTTGCCAGAATTTCCACTTGCCTTTATAGGTAACCTTCTCAACATAGTAATGGGCTATCCAGTAGGGATAATCATCAAAGACAGGTGCACCCAGATATTCGTCCTTGAATTTATAATAGGTATAAATCATGGGCTTCACATGGTACTTGTCTTCAACGATGTGCAGCCAGGTGAGGATATCTCGCTGAAAGTCTTCCACGCTTTGGTCTTTAGGTTTGTGTTCAACATCCAAGACCGGTGGCAGGTCACCATCTTCCAGATGCACCTGCTTTAAGAAATAGTATGCCTGATCTCTGGCCGACGAATGATTGCTCCAAAAGTGGTATGCTCCCCTGATAAAGCCATGCTCGCGTGCATTATAAAAGTTGTCGTTGAAATTGTCATCCAATTTGTCGGCACCCTCTGTTGCCTTGATCATGACAAACCTGAGCGGGCACCCTCCTATCATACCATTGCGCAACAGTTGCCAATGGATGTCACCTTGATAGTGAGAGATGTCGATACCATGTATCTCATAACCTGCGGGATAGTCGGCATCGCCATAAAGTGCGCGCCACCTAAACCCGGTAGGACTTACAAAAAACTCATAGAATGCCCACATGTAGAGTAACGCAAAGATAATGCCCCCAACCCAAACGGCCCGCCGGGGACATCTACCGAAGAATCGTGTGCGTTTCTTTCTGACTCGCTTTCTTCTTTTTCTTGTTGGCATTGAATGATGAAATTGAAAAAGAGAATCTGCCATGCAATACGTAACCGAACTACATCAGCAGACTCTCTTTAGGCTGGTTCTATAAATTAGCTTTGTTAGATTTTGAGCTTATTTTTGAGGTC